>Ga0268284_1000134_pt1 | contig 68859 bp, 65 predicted proteins | sample saktaG_14_FD_190137 | JGI IMG/M metagenome (GOLD analysis project Ga0268284, IMG submission 190137) | Saline water microbial communities from Sakinaw Lake, British Columbia, Canada - sak_2013_06_06_40m | ecosystem: Environmental > Aquatic > Non-marine Saline and Alkaline > Saline ...
ACTCACGGACTGATCTCGGTGTTCTTCGCCCCCGCGCCCTGAAACAACAAGACGGACAGGTTAGCCTCTGACAGGAGAATGATATGTCGAGAGCCCGCTTTCTAATGCTACTGACCATGTTCATGCCGCTTTCCGCTTGCGTATGGTCCGAGCCCGCCAGGCGCATCGAGGTCTATGCGCACCGCGGCGCGCGCGCTTTCGCGCCTGAAAACACCATGGCCGGTTACAAAACAGCATTGCGCATCGGCGCGGACTGGATCGACATGGATGTTGTGCTCACGAGCGAGCGCGAGGTCTTGCTTTCCCACGACCTGGTTCTCAATCCGGATATTACGCGCGACGAGCACGGCGAGTTTTTGGCTCCGAGCCGGGAGGCGTTGAAGAAGCTCCCGCCTGATGCGCGCGATGCTTACGACCGGAAGTACGCGGCCAGGGGTCTCACGCTCAAAGAGCTCCAGCGTTTCGACGTCGGCCGGCTGAATCCCGCCAGCGCCTACGCCCGGTTCTTCCCGGACCAGGTGTCTGCGGACGGTACCCGCATGCCCACCTTGCGCGATGTCGTGCGTTTCGCGGACAAGGCAACGCGGAAGATGATCCGGTACCAGGTGGAGATGAAGACCGATCCCACGCATCCGGATTACAGTCCGTCGCCCGAGGCCTTCGCTGCGGCTGTCTACAAGGTGCTCAAGGAAGAGGAGATCCTCGACCGTGTCGAGGTCCATGCCTTCGATTTCAGATGTCTCTACGAGCTCCAGAAGCTTGACCGGCGCATTAGGACTGCCTATCTCACGTCACGCGATAACGAACAAGGGGGAGAGGAAAGCTTCCTCAGTCCGGATCCGAAGGTCGCCGGGCGGTGGACAGGGGGGAAGCTGTTGAAGGATTACGGCGGCTCCATGCCGGCGATGGTCAAGGCCTTGGGCGGCTTCGCGTGGGACCCGGAGGACGCTGAACTCACCAAGGAGGCCCTGGACGAAGCCCACCGGCTGGGGCTCAAGGTCGTTGTGTGGAGCTGGCCCGAAAAGCTGGGGACCGCTTTCGATGCACAGTTGGTAGCGAAAATGATCGATTGGGGCGTGGACGGCATCATTACTGACGATCCTGGCCGGCTCATTTCCATGCTCGCCGCCCGCGGATTGCCCGTGCCCGTCCGCTACTGAACGTGGTACGCGGCAACAAGCGCTGCCAACCTCCCCAAAGTGTCTTTGCGAGGAACACTCGCGGAGCGCGGATGACCGCGGCTGCAGAAGCCGCCCTCAGCGCGGGCGACTACATGGACACTGCAAAACAAAAAGCGCTCTCATTAGTAGTACTCCAATGATGCTTTGCGGAAGGGAATGTTTTGTTGTTGCCGTCGTGCGCGGTCGCGTTCCTTTATTCTGCGCGGCATCTGGCCGCGTTGGCAAGAAAAGCGGCGGGAAGCTGCTTGTACGACAGCGGCAGCGGGACGTCACAACCATATAAGATAACCGCCGCATGGCCTCCAGGGGTGTGCCCTGCGACCATGCGGCGGCTGTGTGCAAGCATTACTGGGTGGGTCAGCGCGCGCGGCGCCTTAGCAGCAGCGCGCCAAACGCCAGTGTCACCAGGCAGTACAAGAACGGCTCGGGCACGGTGCCGTATAGTTCAAAGCCCATGCCGGCATTGACGGCGTTAGTGCCCCACAGGCCGTCGCCCGCGGACATCTCCAACGGCATGCCCTGGCGCGCGGTGGGCGAATCGATCACGCCCCAGATGGTGGTGCCCTGCAATTGGGCGGCGAACCAGTAGGTGCTGCCTGCCTGGGCGAAGAACGGCGCCTGCAAATCCGCCTGATAATACCAGAGAATATTGGTGGGGAACTCGCAATTGTAACCCGGATGGAATTCCTGCTGCAGGAGCGCGCCGGGATGGCTGTAGCCGGCCGGATTATCGGCATATATGCGCAACCAGAAGCCAGTTTCATTGCCGGCACGGTAGTAAGGGTAATAACCGGTCCAGCGCACGGTTTGCACAAACAGGTTGCTCGAGAAGGTGAAGTCATCGGCGGCAATGTTGGTCGTTGGCGGATCCACATAGCTTTGGAAGTACCATGCTCCCGGCGGGGCCATGGCCTGCTGATACATAAGCGTACCGAGCGGCGTCGGGCAGATGGCGTCAACTTTGATCGCCTGCGCGCTGCTGTAACCGTTGGTGCTGCCGTCGAGGTCGCCATACGTCCACGGCCCGGTGGATTTGCGGAAGCGCACGGCGAGATCGAGTTGGCCGGCCATCGTAATCGGAATTGCGCGGGCGTAGACATCATTACTGAGGTAGGCGCCGACATAGGGCGTGTCGAACCAGACCCAGGTGGTGTCCGGCGCAGTGCCGCGCTGGCCATAGCCAAGTTGCGCGGAATAGTTCGGCGCCGGCGTCGGCCCGCCGGTTTCGCCGGCGGTGTAGAGCAAGCCGGTGATGACGGCGGTGGCTTGGTAACTTGTCAGAATAATCGGCGACGGCCCGACCAGTTGGGCATTATCCACGCCGGTTATGTTGGCAACGATCTTGACATTGTCAACATACATGCGGTGGGAATTCGTGCCGATGTAGAGGAAGCCGATGTAGACTGAGGTGTTGCCGCGGTATTGCGAGAGATCCGCCGTCACGGGATTGAGATAGCTCGGGAGGCCGGATGCGCGGGCGATCTCGACATATTGGCCGTCGGCCGGATTGCGGCTGCCGGTAGAAATGAACGCGGCGGAGTAGTAATACGTCCGCGGCGCGGAGACAAAACAGATAAATTCGCACGAGAACGGGATCTGGTTGACATTCGGCAGCGCGATGGCCGGCGTGACAATCCAGTTGGAGACAATCCCGGTCACCGTCACATCGCCGTGGCGCAGTGAGGGTGGCGGATTGCCGGATCCAGTTGACCAGAACCAGCCGAGTTGCGGGGACGCCAGAAAATACGAGGCCCAGCCGTTGGTGGAGGCGTAGGTGGTAAAGGGCTCGTCCATGATGGTCTTGGTCCAGGTGCATTGGCTGACGAGGGAGGCCGAATTTGAATAGCCGGCCTGGATTGCGACGACAATCGCGGCGTTGACTGCGCCCGGCATTGCGGCCAGTGGCACGACGGCGTTGACCACGAAGGAAGTGGCCGCGCCGGACGCGAGCAGCGGGGTGAACGCCGGTCCGCTTTCGCTCCAGTTGGCATTGCGGTAGAAAAGATTAAACGCCGTGGTGACGGCCGTCTGATTGGTGACGGTGACAAGGTACGGCAGCACATCGCCGGGCAGACCTTGGCGGTTTTGCGTGGCGGGCAGCACATACACATTCGGCGCCATATCGCTGACCTGCACATCGTCCAGATGGCAATCATTGCCATAGCGACTATTGAACCGAAATGCCAGCATGACATTGGGCTGATTCAGCGCGCCGGCGGGCAGGTCAACCGTCTTGGGCGACCACGCATCACCGGCGGCATTGTAGCGATAGTAATTGGTGAAAGAGAACCAGGCCGTGCCGTTGGTGGACCATTCCACGGTCACGAAATCAGGATTGCCCGAATATTCATTGTCCTCGGTCCAGGCGCATTGCACTTTGAGGGACGCATAGCCAATGGTTGAGAAGCCATTGGTGTATTTCAGGCGCATGACCGCGCCGCTGGGACAGTCATAGGAGTTGAACTGGACAAAGCGCGCGCCTTCATAGGGCGCGAACCCGATCGGATTGGCGCTGGTGGCCACATAGTTCAGGGCCGGATCGACGCCGGGATCGTTGACGATTTCTGTCGCCCAGCCGGCGGGGGTGGTGGCGTCGTTGAATCCCTGCGATAAAAGCGTGGCGCTCAAGCCAGAGAGGGCCATGCAGAACAGCATAAGGATAACAAGATACAGCTTCATGGTGAGCATCCTCAGTTCCTGATTATTATGGCGGCCACTGGCGTGGCGCGCCAACATACGCATCTTGATACGGAAAGTATAGCATGTTTCACGCTGTAATGCAATTGTCGCGAATCTGCAGTACATTGTTCGCCACGTTCAGTCAACGTGGTGGGTCGTCTCAGCGCGCATGTTACCCGTGCCCTGACAGGGGCACTGATCATGCCACGCATTTCCCAGGGCGTTGCCCTGGACTGCTATGCTCCGCGCCGTTGGCGCGGCTGCGGCGCTCTCGATCGGCCAACGCAGCGTGGTTAGCAGCGCGAGTCGCCGAATCTGGGAAACCTTGCAAAAAGGGCGGCGTTGTCTTATAATTACCAGCTATGGATGTAATAAAAGCGAAGACACCGCCGCTGCAGCCCGCGGATGAGCCGTTCGGGCTGATTGCCGGCGGGGGGAATTTGCCGCTCGAGTTTGTGCGGCATGCGCCGGCGCTGGGCATGCGCCGGATCATTGCGGTTGGCTTTCGCGATACGACATCGCCGGAAGTGCGCACGGCGGTGGCCGAATATGACGAGATTGGCATTGGGCAATTAGGCCGGTTGATCAAATATTTCACGCGGCATGGGGTGTGCCAGGCGATTATGTTGGGCAGTGTGTCGCCGCGACTGACGATTGCGAATATCCGGCTGGATCTGCGCACCATTCTGCTGGCGGCGCGGGTGAAGGACCGGCGGGCGGACAGCGTCCTGGGCGCGATCGCGGCGGAAATGGGCAAGGATGGCATTGTGCTGCAGGAGACGACGCGCTATCTGCCGCATTTGCTGGCGGTCGAGGGTTGCATGACAAAGACGACGCCCGGCCGGCGTGAGTGGGATGATATTCAGCTTGGTGTGAAGATTGCGCAGGCCAGTGGCGCGTTGGACGTCGGCCAGACGGCGGTGGTGCGCAAGCACGCGGTCGTTGCGGTCGAGGCGATGGAAGGGACGGATGCGTGCATCCAGCGGGCGGGCACGCTGACGAGCGGTTGCGTGGTGGTAAAAATGGCGAAGCCGCGCCAGGATTTGCGTTTTGACGTGCCGTGCATCGGCGCGACGACGTTGCAGAGGATGATCGAAGCCGAGGCATGCGTGCTGGCGGTCGAGGCCGGCAAGACGTTTGTGTTGGAAAAGGAGCAGATGCTGGCCTTGGCGGATGCGCACAAGATTGCGATTGTGGGCGTGAAGCCGGTTTGAGGTTTTGAGTTTTGGCTTTCAGAGTTCAGGTTTCAGGGTTCAGGTTTCAGGTTAACGGAGAGGAGCGGGGACGATGGAAAAGCTACGGACGGCGGTGATCGGGGTTGGGCACTTGGGCAAATATCACGCGCGGATTTGCGCGCAATCGCCGGAGATCGAGCTGGTCGGCGTGGTGGATGTGAACGAGACAATGGCGCAGGAAGTGGCCAAGGAGCACGGCGTGCGGGCCTTCACGCGGATTGAGGACGTGCTCGATTTGATTGATGCCGCGCACGTGGTGGTGCCGACCGACAAACATCATGCGGTGAGCAAAACACTGCTGGAAGCGGGCAAGCATGTGCTTCTGGAAAAACCGATGACCACGACCGTGGCGGAAGCGGACGAGTTGCTGACGTTGGCGAAGGCGTATGATCGCATATTGCAGGTGGGCCATGTCGAGCGCTTCAATCCGGCGATCATCGGCATTCAAAAAGTGCTGACGCAGCCGATTTTTATTGAGGTGCACCGGCTGTCGCCGTTCAATCCGCGCGGGACGGAAGTCGGCGTGGTGCTGGATCTGATGATTCATGATTTGGACATTATTCTGCATTTGGTCAAGTCGCAGGTGGAGCGGATTGATGCGGTGGGCGTGCCGGTCTTGACCGCCAAGGAAGACATTGCCAACGCGCGGGTGTCGTTTGCCAACGGGTGCGTGGCGAACGTAACGGCGTCGCGGGTGAGTGCGGAGCGGATGCGCAAGATTCGCTTCTTCCAGAGTGACGCGTACATTTCGCTGGATTATGTCGCACAGAACGCGAAGATTTACCGGCGGCAAGGCTGGCAGATCATGGATGAAGTGATCAATTTTTCGGGCGAACAGCCGTTGCAGAAAGAGATTCAGAGTTTTGTCGCCTGTGTGCGCGAAGGCGGCCGGCCGCAAGTGTCGGGCGAGGAGGGACGCAATGCGCTGGATGTCGCGACGCGCGTGACGGAGGCGGTGCAGGCGCATCTGGCGCGGCTGAAGAAGCTGCATCCGGAAGCCGCCGCCGCGCAGGCGCAGGCGCAGGCGTTCTGAGAGAAAAATGGCCACGAAGCCACACATGGCGGCGCGGATCATCGTAGAGCCGAAAATGCGTTTGCGGTGAACGCGGCGGTGCCGCCGACCGCAACGGTTAGTCGCCCAGGATCACGCGCAGGGGCGCTTGGGGCCCGCTTTCGATCACGGGGCTGCGATCAACAATCACGTCGCGCGTGACTCTGGCCGTAATGGCGTCGCCCGCGCCGGGGTCAAATGCGCCGTCGCCATTGGCATCGCGCAATGCCTGGGCTATGACGCGGACACGGAACTGGTCGCTGCGCGTGGTGATCAGGTTGGCGTTCTTGGCATAGAGTTGCGGTGTGACGCCACGCACCTCGAGGATATCCGTCGGAGATTCATAGCAGGGCATGGCGTTGGGCTTGCCGTTGCGGGTATTGGTGCGGATGGCCTGAGCCAGTTCGGGTGTGACGCCTATGAGCGCGTTGAGCGCGCGTTCGGACGCCGTATTGACGTTGATGCGGCCCCATTCGGGGCAGGGCGTCACCAAGGCGAAGTCAAACCAAGCGAAGCCGGAACTGCGCGGATGATTCAGACCGCTGGGCACAATGCGCAGACGAATGCCGCCGGACGGTGAGATGTGGTCCGGGCCAAGCAAACCGCAGAAGATGCCGTCGGTTTTATCGCATTGCAAGTCGGTGGACAGCGGGCCGCGCAGGTAGTCAGCGAACAGGCCGCGCGTGTCGCGGGACGGCAACGGCAGGGGATCATAAACCCGGGTCGCGAAATTGAAGGCGGCCACACTCAAATGCGCATTATAATTTTCCTCAAGAAATTCGGTGGTGCTGATGGCGTCATTCAGGCCGAACAGGTAGAGGGCATAGGTTGCCGGCGCGAGGCCCTTCTGCTGCCACTCCCAGATGCCCTCGTCGCCGTTGTTGCGGGAATAGAACATGGCGGAAGCATAGCCGGGGCCGAGGCTGAAGCGCTCGCCGGGCAGGGCGTGCAGTTGCTTGTTGCCGGGTGCGGAATAGCCGTCGATAGTGATGGTTGTGCTGGAATTTGAGCTAACGGCGAAGGCTTCGCCGCAGAGCGGGCCGGTGAGCATGCGCAAGGTCTGCGCATTCCAGATATTCGGTTGCCAGAGGGCGTCGGCGGCGGTGACGCCATTGACGGCGCCGGCCTTGACGGAAGCGAAGGCGGGCCGCCAGCCGCTGATGTGCGCGTTTTCCTCTTCGGCGTCGAGGCGCGTGCCACTGACAGTGAAGAAGCGCGCGAGCGAACGCAGGGCTACGGGTGTGGGCGTGCCGCCTTCCAAGGTGCCCAGCGTCCGCCAGTTGTCTGCGGCACGCACCTTGAGGACATCCCCGACGGAGACGAACGGCGCATTTTTGATGCGCGGGAGGGCGGCGTCGCGGGCACTGCTTTGGTTGCGGGCATCGCGGGCGGTGCCACCAAAGGTTGCCACGCGACTCTTGACCCAGGTATAACGGGCCGGGTCCAATTTCACGCTGCTGGCAAAGCTTTCGTTCAGTGCGGTGTTGGCATATTCAACGGTGCGGGCGGCAATCTGGTCATACTCATTGCGCAAGGTCATCGAGACGAAGCCGCCTTCACGAGGCATGCCGCGGATGGTGATATCGTCGCCTTTGTGCAGCGACAGGATGCTGACATTGCCCATGTCGAGGATGTCACGGGTATTGCCGATAATGGTGGTAATGATGCCGAAGGGCGAGTTCTGGTCGGCCCGCGGCTTGCGCAAATGCCACTCGCACATTTCATACTTGAGTTGGTCGGTGCGGAAATCAGCGCCTTTGCAGCTGATTTTGCCGTTCTTGGTATCCGTCACTTCGTAGCGCACGCCCCATAGAAAATCAGGCATTTCGGCGCAGGGAAACGCTTCCATCTGGGAATTGCCCCAGATGCCGTCGCGCGAGCCGCCGTACTCGAGGTCGAAAATGTTGCGGTGATTAGTAATATAAAAATAGCCCTTGGGTTGAATGACGGGATTGGGATCATCATAACGCGTGCCGCGCAAGGTGCTGTAATGGGTGGCGGTGCGGATGCGCGCAACCTGGTCGGCATAGGAACCGGTGTTGATCACAATGCGCCAGTTGGCCAGACTGACGGCATGGTCGCTGATGTTGTACAGTTCAAGGATATCGGGGCGCAGCAAGTAGACATGCTGCACCACGTTTTTATTGCGGTAGGCTTCGACGCTGCGCGGATCGTCAGCGCCGGCGTCACGGCAGGTGGAGACCGTGACGCGCACATAGCCGTCCTGGGCGCGTTGGGCGACGCCGCCGGCGTAGGGGGTGCGCAAGAGCCAGGCGCGCTCGGCCCCGCCCGGCAGGGTCAAGCTGGTGTCGCGCAAATCGTCGGCCGTCAGCTCGAGCATGCGCGTTTCTGAATAAGAGCTCGGATCGCCGTCGGTGTCCAACGACGGATAGAAGCCTTTGTAGGGGGTCACGCTCGGGCGCAAGAGCGGCTCCCACACTTGCATGTAGTGCGTATCCACATTGGCGTCCTCCAATTGCGACCCTTTGACAATCGTTTCCGGCAAATTGTTTTCGCCAATGAAGACGTTGTAGTACAGGCCTTTCGGCGGCGTAAAGCCGGCATACAAATTGACCGGGCAATACAGCGTTTCACTGACTTCCGGGACAACGGTGACCAACCCGCCCGGGTTGTTGCGCCAGAAATTGTTGATCATGACGGCATTATACACACCGGTCACGCCGCTTACCTGGGATGCGAGAAACGCATAGGTGTCATTTTCCTTGCCGGAGCAACGCACCTCGAGCTCGTCTGCGCCGTTGCCGGTGATGAGGTAAGGGACATAATAGTTGTCGTAGGTGTTGGTCGGCATCGCGTAGACCATCAGATAGGCATTTTTCCACATGTCCGGGATCCACTTCAAGTTGCCGGTCAGATCAGTGAACTTCTCGAACGCCTGGCCTTCGCGGGTGGTACTGAGAATGACGTTTTTCTCGAGGCGGACGGTGGCGCGCGCGCCGCCGCCGCTGACGCGGTCGAGCTTCCAGCCATAGCGAAACGAACGCGTCAACTTCTGCAAGTGCGCCAGTTCGTACCACCAGCCGACGCGGTGCACCAACTCGCTGCTGCTGCTGGCCGGATTATTGCGGTCGGCGCGCACGACAAAGCTGCCATCATTGGCCAGAATTTCACTGAAGCAGACCGACTCGATGCCGTACTCGCTGCCGACCGTGGAGAGGACATGGTTTTCGTCGCGATAGTCAAGGATGTTGGCGGCAATGACCCGCAGCTTGATGTCATCGGGCTCGATCATCTGTTCGCTATTGGCGCGCGTCAACATGGACTGCAATTGCCGGCGGCTGGTGGCGTTGATGTTCAATTGCGCGCGCCAGGCGCGGTCACGCGCTTCCCAATAGACCGGCCGGGTGCGCGAGTGCACGGTGGCATACTTGCGCAGGATATTCGCGGCGGACGCGGACAGCGGCGCGTGGCCGATGCTGCCCGATGAAACCTCGCGCAACGAGCTGATGACGCGGTCATCCCAGACGGGCTGCAGCGGATTGTACTCGTCCGGCTCGTCGATGCCTTCATCGACTTCATCGACGACGCCGTCGGCGTCATTGTCGGTCAGATCGAGGGCGAAGCGCAGGGCGTTGTTGTTGTCATCGCGCAGGGCCTGGCCTGGCGCAAGGTCGCGCCCATAGCGGAAGCGCAGAATGTCTTTGACAAACGGCAGTGAGAGCGGCAGGCCGGCCAGCTTGCCGTCCGAGAGCATCACCTCGAACGTGCCGACGCCTTCGTTTTGCATTTGTGGATTGAGCGCGCGCGCCGTATTGACATTGATCTTGCCGGTTTCATCCTCAATCAGGACGGCATAGCGGCCGACCAGCCGGCCGGGCGCATTGCGGACGTAAATCCAACGGGCGTCGGCGGCGTTGGGCAGGGCCAATCCGTCGATGTCAGCGGCATCCTCCGGGCGGGCCGGATCGGGGGCGAACGCCTGCGCCCATGCCTCACTTTCGTCGTCAAACGCCGGCTGCTGCTCAAGATCGTCGCGCAACATACTGCAGGCGTGTTCCAGCCCGGACTGCGCCAGCAATTGCGCTTGCAGCAAGCGAGTCTGGTCCTGACTGTTGGCGACAATGACTGAGGTCTGCACTTGAAACACCACCGCCAGCAAGGCCAGCAGGGTCAACACCGCCAGCACCGTGACCAAGGCCACCCCGCGCGGCGAGCGGCACAGATTCAGGGACGCGCGCAGATAGCGGCCGCCCCACCGATCCTGTGTCGGTGAAACGAAAGCGGGGGAAGAGGGCCGGCGTGTTTTCATGCAATGGTAGTCACCCACGCTCCCGCCAGCGGCGGGAGCGTGGGCGTTTTTACAGACGCTTGCGCGCGCGCCAGCACACCAGTGCCAGCAGCGCCATGCCGGCCGGCTCGGGCATCACCAGAACGGCATAGGTGCCGGTGGCGGCCAAGTCGCCAAATTCGCTGGCCGCCTGCAGGGTCACGACCGTGTTCGAGACAACGGGGCCAACCGTCAGCAGGTTGCCCATCAGCACGACGCCCTCGGGTGCCGGGCCGACAATGCTCCAACTGGCCGTGCTGGTGCGCTCATAGGCCATGGCCGCGCCCCAGGCGTTGGTCAGGCGGAGCGCGCAGGTGTAGGGCGCATTGGTCGTGTATTCGACGACTTCGGCGGCGCCGGTGACGGTCAGCAGCGCGGCAAGATCGGTGACATAACTGTAGACACCTTTGCGCATTTGATGCGTGTGCCAAGTCAGGCCGTTGTGCCAATCAAACGAGGCGACCTGGTTGCCGGCGATACTGTCCAGCAATTGATCCTTGGCCAGGACCATTGCCAGCGATGCGACCGGATTTGTCGGCCAAAAGCGCAGGATGTTGTTCTGATTGCCGCTGCGGCTGACGGCCAGATAAATCCAGCCGTCCGGTGCAAAGAATATGTCTTGCAGATTAAGGCTGGATTCTTTCACCAGGTTGCTGAGCGCCGCCGTGGGCACGGCCACGCTGAGCGTGCCGTTCGTTGCGCACATGATAACGACGCGCGTCGCGCCGCTGGTGCCACTGCCCGTGTACAAGTTGCCATACGGATCCATGGTCATGCCGCCGGTGACCACGGCATAGCCGAAGGCGTTGGAAAAGGCCTCGGTGTTGACAATGGTTGTTATTGTGTTGCTATCCAGCGCGCGCACAATCCTGCGTGAGCCACTTTCATAAAAAACAATTGCACCATCACGATGATCGGTCATGTAGGCCGATGTCCAGTTAAGCGTGCTGATGCCCAGGGCATTGGTAATGGCTTCACTGCTGATATGCAAGGTGATGGCGCCGGTGTGCTTGTTAACCCGCCAGATTTGTTTGGAGACGGTGTCGCCGAATTGCAGGTCGTCGCCCCAGACATCAAAGCCATAGAAGGTTGTCAAGGCCGTCTTGCTGGAGGCGGCCAACCAGTTGCTGGGATTCACCAGTTGCGTTTCGACCAGCGGGCCGCCCAAGCCGTCCACGCGGGTGAGCTGCACCCCATAGCCAATGCTGAGTTGGCAAAACGAGGTCGTGCCCTCGCTGACATGGCCGTACATATAGTCCGACTCGCGTGCGCCGTCAGCGACGGCAAACGGCACCAGTTCGATGATCAGATTGGTCGTGGCAGCGGGCGCGGCGCCGCTGCCAAGGGTCAGCAAAACGGCAGCCAGCAAAAGGGTGCGCTTCATAGTTGTCGTCCCAGGCGAGTGAAGAGCAAGAGGCAGCCAAGCGCGCCACACAACAGCGGTTCGGGAACAATGGTGACCGCGGCCGCGCGCTCATAACTGGTCTGCTCACCGGCCGCATTGTTGATCGTGACGCGCACGGCATAGACGCCGGGGTCATTGTAGGTGTGCGTGACGGTCAAGTCGTTGGTGCGGATGGCATCGGGCGTGTCATTGGCGTCAAAGTCCCATGCGCAGACCAACTGGGCGAGGTTGGTGCCCCAGGCTTGGGCCGTGAACGCAAGTGCGGTCGCGGGCTCGGCCACATTCGTCGCCGCGGTGAAGTAGCACAGCAAGCCAGCCGGCGCGAATTCGAAGGCGCCCATATCCGGCGCGCCGCCGTACACCCGCGGCGCGCCGCCACAATCCAGCGTGTTCAGCAACCACACGGAATTGGCGGCATCAACGCATGGCGAGGCGCCCAGCAGATGCCATGCGCCGTCCTGGGTGAACAGGGGATTGCTGACCGTGTTGCTGACGCCGCCCGGATCAGGCGTGATGCAGGTGAAGCCCACGGTGATGTCGCCGTTCGCCGCATACCAATTCGGGCCGAGCGCGGCGTTGTTGTACTGCACAATGCAGTTGCGCACAGCGCCGCCATGGTTGGCATAGATACCACCGCCAGCCAGCAGTTCGGTGCGATTGCTGACGATCGTGCAGTTGCGCGTGTCACTGCCGTAGGTGGCGCTCAGTGCCCCGCCGTACTTGCGCGCGACATTGCCGACCAAGAGCGTGTCGGTGACGATGCCGGTGAGGCTGGCAAAGCTATCTTGATGAATGCCGCCGCCGTTTTCCTCGGCGCGATTGGCCAGCACACGGCAACGCGAGACCAAGCCGCCGCGCTGCAACACGACCCCGCCGCCGCTGAGCGCCGCTTTGTTGCCGCGCACATCGCAATCGGTCAGCGTGCCCTGGCGGTCGACGTAGACACCGCCGGCGTCGCCCACGGATACATTGCCGAGAATGCTGCAGTGGTCAAGCGTTGCGCCCGCCTGCAGATAGGCGCCACCGCCCTGGATCCCGGCGATGTTCGACACAATAGCACAGTCACGCAGCACACCGGTGGTGATGTGGACGCCGCCGCCATAGCGGTTCGTGCCGCGCAACAGGGTCAAGCCCTCGACCACGGCGTTGGTGGTCAGGCTGAGGCAGCGATGCGCATAGCCGGCATCCAGGACGGTCTGCGCCGCGCCGGCCACGCCGCGCACGGTCACGGCCCGCTCGATAATCAGCTCCGCCTCGCGGTACACGCCGCTACTTACCAGAATGAGGTTGCCATCCGGCGCCGCGCTGACCGCCGCCACTACCGACGTCGCGGCGGCCGCCCATGAGGCAAACGGCCATTGATGCGCGCCGGTCATGCCCGCGACGAAATTCGTCAGCCCCGCTGGGCCGGTGCGCGTGATGGCGACCATGGCGGCGGCAGTGAACCCGTAGGCATTGCTGCCTGTGACCCAGATGATGTTGCGATCCGTGCTGGCGGACAGCGGCAGGATCGGCGCCTGCCACGCATTCGTCGCACTGAAGCTCTGGGCGTTGCCGGTGGCGGCGTTCGAGACACTCATGCTGACCAGCACATTGCCATTATTGCAGCCCGAAAGACCAAAGGCATTCGTTTCGTACGGCACGACCGACGGCTGGTTCAAAATGTTGATCACCAACGCCTCGCTGACCTGCGCGCAGCCGGTAACGCTGAGGTCCGCATGGGCGGCGCGCAACTGCACGCCATGCACGCCCTCGAGCACGCCATTGCTGGGTATCGCCGGGCCGTGCTCCAGGCGAATCGTATTGGTAAACAGGCAACTGCCGGGTGTGTGCACCGGTAATAGCAGCGATTCGCTATCACCGGCATCGGACCAAAGCGTGACGGGCACGCTGGCGCTGCCGGCCAGATTCGTGTCGACCAGCAAGACCGCCACGGCGGTATGGGTGAAATACGTGCGTTGGTCAAAAAACACGCCGCGGATACTGCGCAGCGCGTTGAAGACATTCAGCCGCCCGCCCGTCTGCATCTTCGGCGCGAAAGCCGGCACGGGATCAACATTGTTCATCAGCGCGGCTTTCACCTCCGCGACCGTTAGGTAGGGATTGAACGACAGCAGCAAGGCCGCCGCGCCGCAGGTATGCGGCGTGGCCATCGACGTGCCACTGTAGATGGCGTACTGATTGCCGGGCACCGTGCTCGCGATGTCGACGCCGGGCGCCGCCAGATCCACGTTGTTGGAGCCGTAATTGGAAAACACGGCCAGCGCATCATTGCGGTCGGAGGCCGCCACGGCCAGCACATTGCTGATGTTGTAGCACGAGGGATAATTCGGGGTGAGGTCATTGTCGTCGCCAATGCCGTCCAGGCCGCCATTGCCGGCCGCCGCGCAAAACAGGACGTTCGAGTCGTTCGCCAGTGCAATAACATCGTGCAGCGCCTGCGAATAGGGGCCGCCGCCCCAACTATTGTTCAGCACCCGCGCACCCATCTTGATCGCATAGTCAATGCAGGTGATGGCGTCAAACGAGCTGCCCGAGCCGTTGCTTGCGATGAATTTGAGCGCCATGATGCGCGCCTGCCAGCAGACACCGGCGACGCCGCGCCCGTTGTTGCCAAAACCCGCGATCGTGCCGGCGCAGTGCGTGCCATGACCGTAGTCATCCATCGGCGCGCCGGTGCCGTTGACCGGGTCAATACCAAAGACGTCGTCAACATAGCCGTTGTTGTCATTGTCAATGCCGTCGTCAGGAATCTCGCCGGGATTGCGCCACATGTTCGAGACCAGATCCGGATGGGTGTAATCCACGCCACTATCAACGACACCGACGATCACATCGCCGCCCGTGCTGAAGTCCCAGGCCTCGGGTGCATCAATGTCGGCGTCCACCGTCCCGCCAAACTGGCCGGTATTATTCAGGCCCCACAACAAGCCTTCATCGTAGAATGGATCGTTGGGCGTGCGGTCAACCGTGTAGATGTAGTTCGGCTCGGCATATGCAACCGCGTTGTCCGCCGCCACGCGGCCCGCCACAGACTGCACCGACGCGTTCGTGTCGGTCAATTGCCACAGTTCCAGTTTTGAAGAGGGCAGCGCGCGACGCAACTGCGCGCCATAGCGGGCACGCACGACAGCGCGGGTCGTGGCCGTGCGGCCGGTTTTATACTTTACCACCAGCTCGCCGGGGACAAACGCCGGCGTGGTGGCGGCTGCCAGGAGTCCGGCGCCGCATAGCAGCAGTGTGAGAAACATGCGGTTAATCATCATACATTGCCGAGTGAATATGGCCATGAAGACACGGAGACACGAAGGCAGCTGGTGGTCGGTGATCGGTAATCAGTAATCGGTGGCGGCACAGAGGTAGGGCAGGCAGCCTGTGCCCGCCGCTTTCCGAGGGAGGGTCACCGGCCTGGTGACCGATGTTAATATTCGCTGCCAACATTGTTGGTTCAACGCTTAATTGTAAACTGCAAATTACAAATCGCAAAGAGCAGAACCATGCCTATCACCACCGGTTCCGGCACGGTCTCATAGGCACCCATGTCCACGACATTCTGCTTGATGCGCGCGGTGCCGTCCAGATCATAGTTGCCGAAGGCATACGCGTTCGAGCCCGCATTGATGCAGGGCGAACCCCACACCAGGCGATAGTCACCGCCTTCGAGATCAACCAACTGGGGGTCGTTGGTGATATTGCCCTCGCCAACGATCACGGGCAACGTACAGACAAACGCGCAAGTGATGCTGCCGGAGCCGGCGCCGAGAAAATAATTCGTGTTGCTCACCGGTGCGCTGTTGCCATACACGATGGCATTGCGCAGCACCGTTTGAATCCCCGTCAGATACACGCCGCCGCCGCTCAAATCACTGCGATTCGAGACAATCGTGCAATTGTTGATTTTGGCGGAAGCCGTCGTCAGCCCGCCGCCGTAGGCCTTCGCATAGTTGCGGGCGAAGAGGCAGTTGTTCACTTCGCTCATGTTGATATAGGCACCGCCGCCATAATTCACGCCATAGATCGCGTTATCTTCGAAGCGGCAGTTGTTGATCACCGTCCGGTAGGACGTCAACGAGTTGAAGTACGTGCCGCCGCCGCGCCCGAGTGTGCAGACATTGCCGCGCACGACGCAGTCAACCATTTCAAGATCGGCCCGAAACACCAAGACGCCAGCGGCACTGCCCTTCTGGCAAAGATTGCCACTGATCACGCAGTTGCTGATGAAGCCGGAGGCCGCGGCGTATACGCCGCCGCCGTCGTAGTTTGACACAATGTTGCCCTGCAGCTGCGAGTCACGCAAGCTGCCGTCAATCGGCCAATACATGCCGCCGCCGTAATTGGCCGCCCAGTTACTTGAGATCTGCGCGGCGCACACAACCGCGCCGCTCGAACCATAGACGCCGCCGCCATAATTGGCGCATGCATTTTGGACGACAATGCAATTGGAGACGCTGGCATCATCAAGGTAGATGCCGCCGCCGCTGCGCTCGAACAGGCTGTGCCCGGTGTTGGTACCCATGGCAAAGGTCGCGCCATTCGAGACCGTGAAGCCGGCCAAGGTCGCGCCGCCGGTGAGATAGACGCCGCGCACGGCATTGCTGCCAAGACCGAGCACGGAACTCGGATCGCGCGCGCCGACAATCGCCGTCACCGCCGGGCCGCCGACGCTGACAATCATCACCGCATTGGTCACCAGCACGCGATTGGGCAAGGCAAAGCCAGGGGTGACCTGTGCGCCACTGGCGTACACGCCGGTGTTGACCAGAATGAGTGCGCCATCGCTGGCGACATCCACGGCGTCTTGAATGGAGACGGCAGCCGTGGCCCAGTTGGTGAAGGGCGTTGTCGCGCCACCGGCATTCAGGCCGTCGACATAATGGGTGGCCGCGCCGGCGCACAGCGCGCCGCAGGAGAGCAGCATGAGTAGTATGGCCACGAAGACATCCACGCCGCAGGGCGGGACTAGCAGACGCCAGCCAAGACACGAAGAAGAGGCGGCACGAAGAAATTGTCGTAGTGCAGCCGCAGCAGGTTGTGCCTGGCCAATAACAATGTCTGCGTTTTCTTCGTGCATGCCTGGCAAATAACTGCGCAGTGGTTGTGTCTGGTGCTGCATAACGATGTTTCTCATATGCGCTGTCAATATCGCTGGTTCAACGCAAACCTGTAAATCGTAAAGAGCAGAACCATGCCTATCACCATTGGTTCCGGCACGGCCTCGTAGGCGCCCAGGTCCACGATGTTTTGTTTGATGCGTGCCGTGCCGTCAAGGTCAAAAGCGCCGGTCGCGTAGGCGTTCGAACCCACATTGATACACGGGGAACCCCACACCAGCCGATAGTTGTCCAGCTCCACATCCACCAGCGCCGGATCGTTACTGATCATGCCCTCGCCGAGCTCGATCGGATAGGTGCAGCAATAGGCAAGCGTAATGCCGGTGTCGCTGGGCTTGATGTAGACATTATTGTTGGTGACGGCCGCGCTGTTGTGATAGACAATCGCATTACGCAGGGACGAGTTGTTGAGCATATACACGCCGCCGCCTTGCGAATCCGAGCGATTCGAGACGATCGTGCAATTATTGAGCGGACTGCCATAGGTGGTGACACCGCCGCCGAAGCTCGCCCCCACGTTGCGTGCAAAAAGACAGTTGTTGACTTCGGCATAGGTAAAGTATGCGCCCGCGCCATACTGAGTGCCGCCGGTCGCGTTGTCTTCGAAGCGGCAATTGTTGATGACGACACGGTATTGTGTCCAGGAATTGGCGAACATGCCGCCGCCGCGGCCGGTGGCGACGCGATTGCCGCGCAGCATACAATCAACCATTTCAAACGCGGCGCGAAAGACCAACACACCACCCGCGCTGCCTTTTTGACAGAAATTGCCGCTGATGACACAATTGCTGATAAAGCCGGAAACCGCGGCATGCACGCCGCCGCCGTCATAATTCGAGACGACATTGTCGCTGATCTGCGAATCACGCAGGATGCCGTTGGTCGGCCAGGCCATCCCGCCGCCATAATTGCCGACCCAATTGCTGGAGAGCTGCGAAGCGTATACCACCGCGCCGTTCGAACCATAGACGCCGCCACCGTAATTGTCGGCCGCATTGTTGACCACAATACAATTTGACAAGCTGGCATCTGCCAGCCAGACGCCGCCGCCGCTGCGCTCGAACAGGCCCTCGCCTTGGTTCTTGCCGAAGGTCGCGCCATTCGAGACCGTGAAACCGGCCAAGGTCGCGCCGCCGGTGAGATAGACGCCGCGCACGGCGTTACTGCCCAGCCCCAGAATTGAGGTCGCGTCGCGCGCGCCGACAATCGCCGTCACCGCCGGGCCGCCAACGCTGGCAATCGTTAGCGCATTCGTCACCAGCACGCGATTAGCCAAGGCAAAGCCGGGCGTGAGCTGCGTGCCGCTGGTATACACGCCGGTGTTGACCAGGATAAGTGCGCCATCGCTGGCGGCATCCACCGCGTCTTGAATGGCGACGGCGGCCGTCGCCCAGTTGGTAAAAGGAGTTGCCGCGCCACCGGCGTTAAGGCTGTCCACATAATGTGTTGCAGCGCCGGCGCACAAGGCGCCGGCGCTGGCAACAACAAGCAAGGCAGACGTGACGCGGCGTGCAGCACTCGCGGTGCTGAAGAGCGTCGTCGTCGTCATATTACACAAAACGCCGCAGTACCAGTGCCGCAAAGCCCAGCAGACCGATCACCACCGGCTCGGGAACTTCCGTCAGGTAGATGCCGTTCTGGCCGAATTGATGCCAGGCCCAGCCACTGCCCGCGTTCGGATAGGTGCCGTAGAAACGAATGCAGTTGAGGTTGGCGCTGGCGGCCACGCTGGTCAGCAATGCGTTCGTGCTGGCAAACACACTGAGTGTGCCGCTAGGATCCGCCGGATCAAATTGCAACAACGCCGCAGCAGTGCCGCTGCCGTTGCGGAAGGTGAATCCATTCGGCCCCATCTTCATCGTGCCAGAAGTAGATGCCGACGAAACCAGTGTCATATTAGTCAACACATGCTTGGTGAACACGATGCTGAAGTTGCCGCCCGTATCACGCTTGGCAAGGAAGCCGGCGGTTGAGCTAGTTGTGCCGAAATACAGGTTACCCGAGTTGTCAAAGTTCATAGAACCGTTTATCGTCGCCCCGGCGCCCAATGCAGCGGTGACATCGCTTTCGTTGAACAGAAGACTGACGACGTTAGAGCCACCGGTCGTGAGCACTTTACTGCTGGTGCTGTCGAAGAATACGTGTTCGCCATTAGCCGGGTTGACACATTGTATTGCGCCAAGGGCGACATTGCTGAAGCCAGTAAAATTGCTGATGGTCTGCTTGCTGCAATACCGGATCAACTCGCCGGTGTACTTGTTGACGCGCCAGATTGCATCGGAGGTTACATCGCCAAACTGCAGATAGTCTGTGCCGGACACATCAAAGCCTTGAAACGAGGTGCAACTGGTTCCACCAGATGCGGCTATCCACGTTGCCGGTGACACAAGCTGGGTGCGGGTCTGTGCGCCGCCGATGTCGGCGATGCGGACAATCTGAACCAGGTTGTTCAAGCCGAGTTGGCAGTAGGCATTGGTGCCGTCAATGGACAGACCATAGATTGCGCCCGATCCGACGCCGCCGTCAACGGTTGCCCAGGTTGCCAAGAGGCTGGTGCCGGCCGTTGCCGCTAATGCGCCGACGAACAGGGCCAGGATGAGAGTGAGGAGTTTGGTGAGATGCATGGGTTTTCCTTGGTGAGAGTGTTACGGTTTACTGCAAATTGACTGAACAATTAGATCGGCGCAGCCGTGCGCCGATGAAGATTATAAAGAGCAACGCAAGGCCCCCTGGTTCGGGGATTTGCGTCAGGTAGACGCCGTTCTGGCCAAACTGATGCCAGGCCCAGCCGCCGCCGGCGAGATTGTTGTACCAGCGCATGCAGTTGACATTGGCGCTTGCTGCAACGCTGTTGGTCAATTCGCTGCCGCTGACAAACACTTCCAGCGTGTCCGCCGGACTGAGGGGATCAAAACGCAGCAGCGAGGCAAACGTGCCACTTCCATTGCGGAAGTAAAATTTACCATCAGGTCCCATAGCCATTGTACCAAAAGTGGCGGCAGAAAGCAAGGTCAGGTTGGTAATGGTGGCGCGGGAGAAGACGGTGGTCAGGCTGCCGGCGCTGTAGCGGAAGAGCGCGCCGGTGCTGCTGCCGAAGTAAAGATTGCCATAACTGTCGAAATTCATGCCACCGGCGGGCAGCACGCCCGGGCCAAGCGCCGCCGTCAGCAGGGCTGAGCCAAAGACGATGCCGCAGGCATTCGCGCCGGTCGTGGTGAGTATGTTGGTGCTGGTGCTTTCGTAGAAAAGATGTTCGCCGTTGGCGGGAATGACGCACTGGACCGCGCCAAGAGTCAAGCTGGTCCGGCCGGTGACGGAGGTGATGGCGTGCTTGCTGACGTATTTGATCAATTCACCGGTGGCCTTGCGCACGCGCCAGATTTCGTCCGAGCTTGCATCGGCGAACTGGACATAGTCGGTGCCGGATAGGCCGAACCCCTGATATGAGCTGCAGCTTGTGGCGCCGGCGGCAGCCACCCATTGGGTGTGCGAGACAAGTTGTGTCTGAAGCTGCGTGCCGCTGAGATTGTCGACGCGCACGATTTGCACGCGTGAGTTCAGCGTCAGTTGCAGATAGGCCGTGTCGCCTTCGACCGCCAGGCCGAAGATCGCGCCAGAACCAAAGCCGCCATCAGCGGTGGCCCACGGGATGAGCTGGGTTGTGCCGGCGAAGGCACTGATGCAGGTAAGCATAAGCATGCAAACAACCAAGACGCGCATTGGGGATCCTTTGGTCAGGGTTGGGCAAGTCTGACTTGTCGGACAGGTCTGACAGGTCGGAGAAAAAAGAGCAGCGCGCCAAACGCCAGACCCGCCGGCTCAGGCACGATGCGGTACACGCCGCCGCCATACTCATTGTTGAAGGTCAGGCCCATGCCCGTGCCAAACCAACTGAGCCCGGTAATGTTGTAGGCGGCGGCGCCGGCAATGCTATTGGTCAGTTCATCCTCGGTGATCAGCACCTGCACCGTTGCGGCCGGGTCGGGCGCATGGGGATCAAACGATAGAATGGAGCTGGACACCGAATCCATAAAATAGAATTTGTTGTCCGGCGCGTAGCACATGGCGCTAAAACCGACGTTGCTGATGGCTGTCGCGGCGTAGATCGCATTGCTGGCCAGGGCAATCTGCAACACGCCGTTGCTGGTGCGCATGTAGAACGAATCGCTGCCGTTGTGACCCCAATAGAGATTTCCTTGGGTGTCGTACGCCATGCAATTGGCCACATAAGCATCGCCGTATAAATTCGAGAGTTGCAGCGCGGTAATGAAATAACTAACTTGATTGGAACCGGTGATGAGAAACATGCAACGGCTGACGCTGTCATAAATCACCTGTTCGCCGCTGAACGGTTCGGGCGGACTGTTGGCGACGAATTGCAATGTTACTTTGCCGGACACCGCCCGAATGGCGGCATTGTCACAATAACGAAAAAGCGCGCCATTGGTCAGATTATAGCGCCAGATTTCATCGGTGGCCGGCTCGGCCATTTGCAGATAGTCGCCGACGACCCCAAAACCGGACGAGGTGTTCATGGCCGTTTTGCCGGAGGCCACCAGCCATTGGGCGGCGGACACAAGCTGCGTGCGCACGGGCGTGCCGGCCAGGTCGTCAATGCGCACAATCTGCGAACGGTTAACCCCGTCGAGGCAGATGTACATGCTGTCGCCGACGCCGCAATGGCCGTTGACACTGAAGGAGGTCACGCTGCCATCGGCAAGCGCCCAGGGCACAAGCTCCTGCACCATCACGGCGGCGTGCAGCGAAGAGACCAGCAGAACAATGAAGGCAACGACGGTGCGCATGAGAAACTCCAGATCAGACGGATCGGACACAGAGCAGCAGCAGGCCCAGTGCCAGCGCCGCCGGCTCGGGGATGACGCGGTACAGGCAATTGCTGTTGCTGTCGTTATTCAAGTTGTTGAACGTCAGATAGGCGCTGTCCGATTTGATGCAGCCAAGATTAGATGTGCCGCAGACGCTGTTGGTCAGGGTGTCGCGGTCAACGAAGACCTGCAGGGTGCTGCCGGGATCGGCGGCACCGGGCTCGTAGGCCATGATAGCGCCGCTCGACCGTTCCATGAAGTACAATAAATTGTTGTTGGCGAGATAGTGCAGCGCACCAAACGTGGCCAGATTGGTGCCAACCACGGCATAAATGGCATTGCTCGAAAGCGAAGTCTGCAAGGTGCCGGTGCTGGTGCGCATGAAGATCGTATCGCGGTCGTTGTTGCCCCAATAAAAGTTCTGACTGGCGTCGTAGGTTGCACCGTCACCGACACTGGAACTGCCGCAGAGATTGGTCATTTCCAGCGCGGTGATGAGATAGCTGACCACGTTCGAACCGCCAGTGGTCACAAAGCTGCGGGTGCGCGCTTCGAAATAGGTGATCTCGCCACTGTCGGGATTGACGGCATTGGCGGACGTGAGCAGGGCATCGGCTTTGCCAGTGAGCTGGAGCAGGCGCGCATAACTGACATAACTGGCAATTGTGCCGGTCTGTTTGTGAATGCGCCAGACGGCGCGGGACGAGGAGTCGGCCATCTCAAGATAATCGCCAACGACGCCAAGGCCGTACGCGCCGTTGATCAAACTGGCACCCGTGGTGGCCGTCCATTGTGCGCCCGAGACTAGTTGGGTGCGGACTTGCGTGCCATGCAGGTTGTCAATCCGCACGATCTGCGAATTGGCGCCGCTGGAAAAGGTAATGTAGGCCGTGTCGCCTTCGATGACATGCGCCTGCACTTTGAACGAGCCGACGCCGCCGTCGGCGAGCGCCCACGGCACGAGCTCCTGCACCATTAATGCCGCCTGCAGCGAGGCTGCCAGCAGAACCAGGAAAACAGCGGTCAGGCGCATGAGCAGCTCGAAGTCAGACCCGTCGGACAGGTCTGACACGTCCGACGCAGATTAGCAAAACGCCCAGCGCCAGCGCCGCCGGCTCGGGCACGAGCAGGACATCATAGGTGTTGGTCAGCGGCTGGCCGGCGTAACTGCTGGCGGCCTGCAGCGTGATGAGTTGATTAGTCGGCTCGGCGTCGACCGTGAGGAGGTTGCCGTCAAGAGTGACCCCGGCCGGTGCACCGCCGACAATGCTCCACTGGGACGTGCTGGTCTGATCGTAGCGGGTATAGACGCCCCAGCGGTTGGTGAGCAGCAAGGTGCAGGCATACGGCACGTTGGACGTGTTCACGACCACTTCGGCCGGCCCGCTGATCGCCAGTGCGGGTTCGTTGGTGGGCACGACGGCGAAGATGCCCGAGCGCCAGGTGCCTTCCTTGAAATGGTGCCAGCAGACGCCGCCTTTGTACCAGCCGATCTCGCCGCCGACGTTGGCGCTGCGTGCGGCACTGTTGGTCAAGTCGCTCTCGCTCAGACACATCTTGAGTGTCGCTGCCACATTGCTAGCGGCAGGATCGCAGGTGAGAATGCATGCCCGCGTTCCCATGCGCGTGACGAAATACAGCAAACCGTCGGGAGCGTAGAACATGTCGCCAATGACCGGATAGCTGCCGACGGTCACGTTCGCGATATCTTGCTTGCTGACAAGCAGACTCAGCACGCCATTAGTCGCGCGCCGCTGCAGGCCTTCGTAGCTGCCGGAGACGTACTGGCCCCAGTAGAAGTTGCCGTCGCGATCGAAGGTCATGCCACCGTAGATATCGGCATTGCCAAAGACGTTCGTGATCTCGGCGACCGTCATGAACACGCTCACGACGTTCGAGCCGCCGGTCGCCAGAATGTTCTTGCTCTGGCTGTCATAAAAAACGTCTTCACCCGTCAGGGGATTGACCGTGTGCCAGGCTACAATATTGACGCCGTTGGTCGAGCCGGTCGCATTCGTGATGGAGGTGATGTCGGCATATTTGATCAACTCGCCGGTGAGTTTGTTGACGCGCCAGATTTCGTCCGAACTGACGTCGGCAAACTCCACGACGTTGCTCCAGACACCCAAACCGTTCATGGTCGTCATGCTGGTCTTGCCGGCGGTGGCCAGCCATTGGGCGGGCGAGACCAGCCGGGTGGTGGCCTGGCCGCCGCTGAGGTTGTCCACGCGGTTCACCTGCGGCAGACTCGCGCCGCTCACTTGCACATAGGCGGTGTCGCCCTCAATGGCGAAGCCGTAGACGCTGTCGGAGCCGAGAAACTCATTGCTGCCGCCATCGGCCATGACGAAATTAACCAGCTCGACAATCTCGACCGCCGACACGGCGGACGTAATCAGCAAAAAGAAACTGGCGCAGATGGCCGCAAGGGAGTACAGGTGGATTGCTTTCATGGTACCTCACGTGACGCGTTAAAATCACTGTCGTGCATGTTGATGAAGGGTGGCACTCGCCGGCGCAAAGAAACCAGGCCGAGGCACACCAGCAATGCGTAGACTGGCTCGGGCACAACTTCGACCGCATTCACGCGCAGGTAGCCGCCGGTCGCGCCGCTGCCGGTGGCAACCTGCAGCGCAACGGCGTAGATCTGCTCATTGGTATAGGTGTGCTCGACCACGGCCACGCCGCTGCCGTTGGTGTCAATTGTGCCGTCGGCCTCGAAATCCCACGCATACACAAGATCATGCAGATTTGTTCCCCAAGCTTCGGCATTGAACGTCACACTGAGCGGCGCGGGGCCAAATGCGGGTGCGGCATCGAAGGCACACTGCACGCCGCCCAGCGCGAATTCATAGGCGCCGATATCAACGATGCTCTCCGCAATCCGCGGCTGGCCGGCCACATCCGTGGCACCGGGCGCGTAACTGTTGTTGCCGGCGTTGCGGCACGGCGACGACGCGCGCAGGCGCAGGTCATACTGTTCCCAGCCGCAGAACTGTGGGATGTTGGTCACGGTGGGCACGCCCGTCAGCGCCGGCGTGGTGCAGCAAGCTGCGGCGTCAAACTTGGTGGCGTAAAAGTTCGCGCCGCCGGGCGCCGTGTTGTAATAGATAATCGAGTTGCGCATCGACAGCGGATCGGCAAAGACACCGCCACCAAAACTCACCGCCTGATTGCTGACGATCGTGCAGTTGTTGACCACGCCATATTTGCCATAGATGCCGCCGCCGAAGATTTTCGAATTGTTGCCGTAGATCAGTGTGTTGTTGACTTCGCAGCCGCGCTCGGCGTAGACGCCGCCGGCCTGACTGTCGCTGGTGTTGAAACACACGAGACTGTTGTTCAGCGTGCCGCCGTAGCAGTAGGCGCCGCCGCCCATTTGCTTGGTCACATTGTTCGAGAGTACGCAGCGTTGCACGTCGCTGCCATCGCCGCAATAGACGCCGCCGGCGCGATTCGTGGCATAATTACCGTAGGCACTGCTGTCGGCGAGGCTGCCGTAGAAACAATAGGCGCCACCGCCGCGATCATAGGCACTATTTCCGGCCGCAACACAACGCTGGGCGACCGCGCCATAATCGAGATAGATGCCGCCGCCGCGTGAGGCGCTGTTGGCACGCGCCGTGCAATTGCTCAAGCGCGCATCGCGCCCGGCGTAGATGCCGCCGCCATTGGCCTGGGCGCAGTTGGACACGGCCATGATGTTCAGCAAGGTGCCGGCGCCGAGATAGATGCCGCCGCCGTTGCTGCCGGTGCCATGCTGAACCGTGAAGCCATCCAAGACGGCCGGCACGCTGAACGTCAGTGCGCGACCGAGGCCGCCGGCATCAAGAATCGTTGCAGCCGTGCCGGCGCTGCTCTTGAAAGTCGCGATTTTATCGATCAGCAAATTGGCAACGGGATAAGTGCCCGTCGCCACCAGCACAAGGTTGCCGTGAAACGTTGCCGCCACAGCCGCGGCAAATGAGGTCGCGGCCTGCGCCGGCGCAAGGTACGGCCAGACGTGCGTGCCGCTGGTGGCGACATAATTGGTGGCGCCGGCCGGGCCGCACAACATCAGCACGACTGAGGCGGCATCGGCAAAACCAAAACTGTTGGTGCCGCTAACGATGACCGTGTTCGTGCCAGCTGTCAGCGTGATTGCCGGCGCGATCCAGCCATTGGTCGCGCTGAACGTAGCGTGCGCGCCGGTGACGGCATTGGACACGCTCATCTGCACTGGTACCGTGCCATTGTTAAAGCCGGCCACGTTGAAGTTCTGCTGCTGCAAGGCGACATACAACGGCGTGCTGGTAATCGTGATGTCGAGCGCCAGACTGATGACCGCGCGGCCGGTGACGGTGCCGCCATGCAGCGTGTCGGCGTGCAACGCGAACAACTGGGTGGCATCGCCGCCTTCGAGTATGCCGTTGTTGGTCACGACCGGGCCGAGGCCGATCAGGATCTCATTGGTAAAAATAAAGCCGCCCGCGCTGCGCTCATGCACGGTCAAGGGCTCCCAATCGCCGGCGCTGGAAACCAGCGCGATGGCGTGCGCAACGGCGCCGGTCAAGGTTGGATCGTACAACGTCAGCAGCGTACGCTCGCCGGTGAAGACGGCCGGGCGGTCGAATTCGACCACCGGCAGAATGGATAGCAAGGCTTTGTAGATATTCAGCCGGCCGCCGGTGAGCAGCTTGTTCGCAAAGGCCGGCACCGGATCCACATTCTCCAGCAGCGCTTTTTTGACGGCTTGATACGACAAATCACGCTGAATGCTCAGCAGCAATGCCGCGGCGCCAGTGACGAACGGCGTGGCCATCGAGGTGCCGCTCTTGTAGCCATAGTCGCTAAACAGGACCGTGCTGAGAATTTCATAGCCGGGCGCGGCCAGATCAACGGAATTGGTGCCATAGCACGAGAATGAGGCCAGCGCGTCCGTGGGTGTCGAGGCGGCCACGGCAATGATGTTGTCATTCGTGTAGGACGACGGGTAGAACGGCTTGACGTCGTTGTCGATGGAATCATTGCCGGCACCCGCCACGAAGAGGACATTCGACACACGCACCAAGTCAAGGGCGTCGAACATGGCCTGATTGTACGGGTCGCCGCCCCAGCTGGCGCTGATTACGCGCGCGCCGCTCTTGATGGCGTACTCGATGCACTTGATGCCATTGGCTTCTTCGCCCCAGCCGCGCGAATCAAAGAAATCGAGTGCCATAATGCGCGCGCTCCAGCAGACGCCGGCGACGCCTTGGGCGTTGTTGCCGACCGCCGCGATGATGCCCGCGCAATGCGAGCCGTGGCCGTCGTCGTCCATCGGGTCGCAGTCGCCGTCGGCCGTGTCAATGCCGTAGACATCATCGACATAGCCGTTGTTGTCATTGTCGATGCCGTCGTTGGGCACTTCGCCGGGGTTGTGCCACATGTTCGAGATCAGGTCGGGATGAGTGTAATTCACGCCGGTGTCGGTGACGGCGACGATCACATCGTTGCCGGTCGAGATCTCCCACGCAGCCGGCGCGTCAATATCCACGCCGACAACACCGCCGCTCTGGCCGGTGTTGTGCAAGCCCCATTGCTCGTTGAAGCGCGTGTCATTAGGCAGGCGCAGCAGGCGATAGTAATAATTCGGCGTGGCGTAGGCAATGGTTGGATCGGCCGCGACGGCCTTGGCCACCGCCAGCATATCCGTCCCGGCCGCGGCCAGTCGCCAGACTTCAAGGCCGGTCATCGGCAGTGTGTCACGCACCTGCGCGCCGACGCGCGCACGCACCGCGGCCCGCGCCGCGCTGGCCGACGCGCGCCGCAGCGGCGCCGTGAATTTAACCAGCAACTCGCCGGGCTTGTAAGGCGCGGGAGCGGCGGCGAGGGTGATACTCGCCGCCGCCACGCACACTAGTAATGCATGAAACCGCACTGCAATCCTTACTTCTGGTTGGCGCCGTCGCAGGCCTCTTTGCCCGCGTTCGGGCAGGTCGCGCAGTCAGCTTTGGCAGGCGCCGGCGCAACAGGCTCTTGCTTGGCGCTTGCACATTCGCCTTTGCCGGCATTCGGGCAGGTCGCGCAGGCCGACGGTTCCGCCGCAGCTTGCTTGGCGGCTTCGCCTGCCTTGACCGGGCAAGTGCTGCTGGCGCAGGGGCCTTTCTTGGCAAACTCGGCCGCGCGGGCTTCAGGAGTCATGGCCATCAACTTCTTGACGCGCGTGATGTAGCCTTGCGGATCCTTGAGCACATTCATGGCACAGCCCTTGCAGCCAACATAGATCCGTTGGCCTTCCACCACGACACTCATCTTCTTGTCCACCTTGTCGCCGGCGTCGGGGCAGAAATCGTTGCCCATATCAGTAACCTGACCGTTGTTCGGCAGCTTGCTCAGATACTTGCGCGGTGCATTGGTGAACGCGTAGCACGCATCGAGTGAGCTGAATTTGTACACGATGTTGCTGTGCGACGCCCGGAACCGCACGTCGGCCGGCTTGCCCGTGACCGGACAGGTCGAGTTGTTGAAGGCCACCAACGGCACAAATTCCTTCTTCAATTGCTCGGGCGTCATGCCCTGGATGCGCCGCGCCTTCATCAAGTACTGGGCGGGGAAGCGCCGCAGCATCGCGCTGGTCGCCGCACATTTCGCATGCACTTTGTAGCCATCGATCACCATGAACAGCATCTTCTGGGCCGGCTGGCCGGAGACCGGGCAAATTTCGTTGGCTAGGTCAACGATCACGCCATCGTTCGGCAGATTGGTCAGATAACGCTGCGGATTTTTCTGGAATTCAGCAATGTGCTCGGGACAGCAGAAGCGGTAAATCACGCCGTTGTACGCGCCCATGTTTGCCGTCTTGGCGGGCGCGCCGCTGACCGGGCAGGTCAGATTGTTAAAGGCAACCAGATTGGTGCTGACGGTCTCCGCGGCAAAGACGGTGCAGGCGACGAGACACGCAAGCAGACAGGACTTCAGAGCGGTGAGTGACATGACAGATCCTTAAAGAGTCTTAAGTTAAGACGCCAACAGCACGCAGGGGCGTGCTGTGCGGCGTGCTGTTTGCGCTTGCGCCACGCAAGTGCAGTAAGATAGTATAGCATAATCGCGTGTCGGCTGCAAACTTGGTTTTCAGTTTTCAGTGTGCCACCAGTTACTGCACTGCAGCGGCATGGCAATCAGTGATCGGTACCTGCAACCGAAAATCCACGCCTATGGCGGGACGCCAAGCAGCTGAAAACCGAAAACTGAAAACAGAAAACTTCTGCAACGCAGTATTACCTGCCGCGCAGCGCGCGCGCGGCTTGCACCATGTTTTTCAGCGCCGCCGTGCTTTCTTTCCAGCCGCGCGTTTTCAGGCCGCAATCCGGATTGATCCAGAAATTCTCCCGCGGAATCGCCTTGAGCGCGCGCTGCACGGTCGCGCCCATCTGCGCGACGGTCGGCACGGCCGGCGAATGAATGTCCCAGACGCCAAGGCCGATCTGGCGGTCGAACTGGCCCTTTTCGAAACTGGCGATCACATCGCCGCGGCTGCGCGAGGCCTCGATCGAAATCACGTCAAAGTCCATCGCTTGAATTTGGGCGATGATGTCGCCGAACTCGGAGTAGCACATGTGCGAGTGAATTTGCGTGGTCGGCTTGGCGCTCGAGGCGGTCAGGCGGAAGCTCTTGATGGCCCACTCGAAATAGGCCGGGTAGTCGCGTTTCTTGATCGGCGCTTTTTCCTTGAAGGCCGGCTCGTCAATTTGAATGACGTTGATCCCGGCCTTTTCCAAGTCGGCGATCTCATCTTTCAAGGACAGGGCGAGCTGCCAGGCGACCTGCGCAATCGGAATGTCTTCGCGCACGAAGTCCCAGGCGATGATGGTGACCGCGCCGGTCAGCATGCCTTTCATCGGCCGCTTCGTCAGGGCCTGGGCAAAGGCCGCCTCGCGCACAGTCATCGGCCGCGGCCGCGCGACATCGCCGTAAATAATCGAAGGCCGGTACATGCGCGTGCCATACGAGAGAATCCAGCCATTGGTCGTCGTGGCGATGCCGTCCAGTCGTTGGCAGAAAAACTCGACCATGTCGGTGCGCTCGAACTCGCCGTGCACCAGCACATCCAGGTCGAGCTCCTCTTGATAGGTAACCAGCTCGCGCATTTTGGTGTCGACCAAGGCTTCGTACTCGCTGGCCGTCATGTTGCCCTTGGTAAAGGCAGCGCGGGCTTTGCGCACATCCTCGGTCTGCGGAAAACTGCCGATGGTCGTGGTCGGGAAGAGCGGCAATTTCAGCGCGGCGGCCTGTGCCTTGACCCGCTCGGGATAGGCCGGCGTGCGCGCGAAATCGCCCGCAGTCAGTGCGGCCACGCGCTGCTGTATGGCTGCTTTGGCGCCGTACGTCGAGGGGATGAACCATGCTTTAATGGGCGTGCCCTCGTAGGCCGCGGCGATCAGTTGCAGCTCATGCAACTTTTCTTCCGCAAAGGCCAGGCGCGCAACCAGCTCGGGCGCGAGCCCTTGATTCTTGGTGCTGATCGGCACGTGCATCAGCGGGCCAGCATTCGAGATCAGCAGGCGCTCGGCTGGAATCTTCAAGGCTTTCAACTCGTCCGCGATCTGCTGCGGATTGGCGCGCCAGACATTGCGCCCGTCTACCACGCCGGCCACCAGGATTTTGTCTTTCGGAAAACCCTTCTGCTTGATGGCGTCGTACATCGCGCGGCCATGCACAAAATCCAAACCGACTGAGTGCACCGGCAGCGCCAGCAATTCGTCGAGCCAGTCCACCACACCATAATAAGTAAAGACATGCAGCGTGCAGCCGCTGGCGGCGATGGTCGCATAAGCCGCCTTGATCGCGGCGATCTCGGCCGCGGGCAACTCCAACACGAAGGCCGGCTCATCTAAATGAATTTCCTTGACGCCGCGCAGGGCGTCGCGATATAGCGCCGCAAGTTCGCCCAGCAGCACGGGCAAGGCCGCTGGCGCAATGCCTTTGGCCATCTTCAGGAAGGTGAACGGGCCGATCAGCCGGGCAAGTCCCTCGGGATGCTTGGCCAGCGCATCCTTATATAAGGTGTGCGCGAGCGTGAAGGCCACCGTGGCGCGCCCGGTGAAGTCCGGCACCAGGTAATGATAATTGGTGTTGAACCATTTGGTCATTTCGAGTGCTTGTGCGCCGCGACACAGCTCGTAATACTCTTTCAACGACTTCGGCGCGTACAGGCCAACCATGACGGCCGTGTCGAGCATGCTGTCATAGGGTGTGACCTCGTTGACGGGGAAGTAGTCGACATAGTTCTTATAGGTCGCGATGATGGTCTCCTGCAGCGCGGCAAGTTCGGCGCGCAGTTGCGCTTCAGTCAGGGCGCCCTTCCAATACGATTCGACGGCTTTCTTAAATTCGCGGTTGGCGCCGATGCGCGGAAAACCGAATGCGTACGTTTTCATGAGCCAATCCCGATGGTTAGAACGAGTGTTGATGATATTGTAGTAAAGCAATACCAATTTGTCAACCGCACCTTCGTTTCAATCGTGACAAAGAGGTGCAAGAGGCAATACGAGGGCAGCACATGAGTCCGAAGATAATGAACGTGGTGCAGCCGCAGCGGTAACCGCAGATGAATGAACAAGGAGTAAAGGAGTAAAGGAGAAGCTCATCATAGTGCGACCGCAGTCGCGGCGGCTGCCGCCGTCGCCGCGATTTTCTCACAATTGCACATTCAATCGCCGCGCACGAATTTCACTTGACTTGCCGGCCGGTCAGTGCTACAATCTTGACGTTGGCCTGCGATCCGGGTTCCGGCCGCGCGGGAGCCGCAGCGCGCCGGATAACAAAGATGCGTTGTTATGCGCAGTATGGATAACATCTCGAAAAACGATGCTTTGCGGCGTGGCGGGCATGCTGCGCCACGCAAACGGCGCGAAAATGCGATGAAAAGTCTCGCAACGCATGCCGCAACCGTGGCAAGCAGAATATAATACGAAGGAAGCATAACAACTGGTTGGGGAGAGTGATGGAATACAGCGGCATAATGGCTGACGATAAAACAGGACAACAGACACAATGACATGCCCAAGATATATTGATTATGTCAGAGAATGCCGACGACATTTCGATGTTATCGCCGGTGAACTGAGCACCACTGTCCGATTATGTACTACAGACAAATATATTAATTGCCCATTCTATAAATTTTTAGATAGGCCAAACTCCTTCTGTAAATATTTTAAGAATTGCCCCTTATGCAAATATTTCATAAACCACGAATTTGATGATTTTACCATCATGGCTGAGAAATGGTGTCTTAATGCGAATTGCGCTAACTGTGCTAGATATAAACTCAGATCGGCGCATGAGCCAGTTCCAAAAGAGCTGCATCCTGATGGTAGAATAGTTGAATTGTAGCTATTGGAACATGATCGAGCGGCTTCAAAAGCTCCAGTCAGTTGTTCGGTGCCGCCTGTGTCCGTGTCGGTCAAAACAATAGAGAGCGGATAATTCAAAAAGAACCCGAAAACGAAAATCCCCAACCATCGGTTGCAGGGTACGCTCCACAAGGTGTCGCGTCCCCTCAACCGTGACGTTCGCCAAGCCACAGAGGAGTTCGGAAACATGACGGACAAGTTACTAATCAGAAATGAAACGAGCGCCGATGTCAGCGCCATCGCCGAGGTTACGGCCGCTGCGTTCAAGACGCTGGCCATCAGCAATCACACGGAGCAATTCATCATTGCCGCACTGCGTGCCGCCAAGGCACTCACGGTCTCGCTGGTAGCTGAAGTGGATGGGCGCGTCGTGGGACATATCGCGTTCTCCCCGGTGACGATTTCTGACGGCTGCCCGAACTGGTATGGACTTGGACCTGTGTCGGTATTGCCGGAATGCCAGCGCAAGGGGATTGGCAGCGCGTTGATACAGGAAGGGATCGTACGTCTGAAGGACCTTGGTGCCCGGGGATGCTGCCTGGTGGGACATCCGCAGTACTACCGGCGCTTCGGGTTCCAGAACAGCCGGGGGCTTGTCTGCGAGGGAGTACCGGAAGAGGTCTTCTTCACCTTGTCTTTGGATGGCCATATTCCGCAAGGCATCGTTGCGTTTCACGTGGGATTCAAAGCGGATGGCCAGCAAGAAGGTGCAGGCGACGCGCTACCCGCGCGCACCTGACCTTCAACGTTGGGCACTGCGAAAAGGATTGAAAACATGACAGCTCGTATTGTTGTTTATTGGATGGTCTTCTGGTTGATGCAGGTCACTGCACAGATACTCTTTAAATGGGGAAGCATGTCAGAGGCGCGATGGATGTGGGGGTTCTTGGGAGGCAATCTCTTCGGCTTCTCCAACATTTGGCTGCTCATGCTGGTGTATAAAGCCATCAATCCGAATGTCGCCTTGGGTATCGCCACCGGGGGAGCGTTCCTGTTTAGTCAGGTCGCCATTGTTCTGGCGTTCAAATCAAAGATTGCACCGATGCAATGGGCAGGAATTGCTGCCATCGTCGTCGGAATGATAGCACTTGCCGCAGGGATGACGCGCGAGGCCGAAACCGGAGCCCAACAAACTGCTGGAAGCGATTCCTCAACCCGCGCTACGGGTCTCGGAACGCCTCAACAGTAGCGTACGGTAGGCAAGAGGAAGCATGAATGCCGGGTGCCTGGCGCGGATTTCAGACTTAAGCTGTAAATTCTCGCGCGGCGCGAGAATGTATGGCGCGGCCAAGGACCGGGATGAATGACGAAAGTCGAACAAAGAGTGAAGAAGTTGCAGCAGCCATTCTCTCACAGAGCCACGGAGCCACAAAGAAGAGAAAACGGACGGTCAACCATGGCCCGCGGCCGCTGCGGCACTCAATCATAAATTCGTTCGCCGCGAACGAATTTTACGCGAACGAATTTCACTTGACTTGCCGGCCGGACAGTGCTACAATCGCAGCATTGATCTGTGCTCCGCGTTCCGGCTGTGCGGGAGCCGCAGCAACAGCGCGCCGGATAACAAAGATGCGTTGTTATACGCAGTATGGATATGCAACTCGCTCAACAGTGTTTTGCGGCGTGGCGGGCATGAGGAGCCACTCAAACGGTGCAGAGCCGCGACAAGAAGGCTCAAAACGCATGCCGCAACCATGGCACGCAGAATATAATAAGAAGGACGCATAATAACTAGTTCGGCAGATCTCCGATGAGTAAAGGAAGAACATGGCTCGCAACTGCGGGGGTGATCGCGGAACTTCTCCTCGCGGGATATCTCTGCCTCATCGCCTGGCTTCTGTGCGTATGGATGGTCGACGACTCGGCGGCGTTCCGGATGACTTCGGGCGACTGGTACCTGAAGGCGGCCGTTCGGTTTCTCGAAGCCTGCGGCCTATCGATGGTGTTCGGAGTCGCTGCGTATTTCTTCAATCGGTGGGCGTTTCCCGCGCGACCTGCGACAGCCAGGTTTCTCACTTGGGCACTTTTCGGCGCCATTTGTCTTTGCGGTCTCGCCGGTGCCGTGAGTTTCGCCGTGACGAAGCCGTATATGTGAGCGCCGTCGCTGCAACGACTGCCGAACAAGCCGTTGCAGCGGATCTGGTCGCCGCAGAGGCATCGGCATTGAATCGTAGCGCCGGCTTGGCGGCGCCCAGACCGCTGAACGGCAGAACGTTAGGCAGTAGAAAGATCTATTCACAACCGTAAGGAGGTTTTCCGCAATGGACATTCCACGAATCTTCAACATCACCGAAAGCGCTCACCGCATCCATAACCCGTTCACACCCGAAAAACTCGCGACTCTCGGCGAGGCGTTGCGCTTGGAACCGGGGGCCCGAGTGCTCGACCTCGGCAGCGGTTCGGGGGAGATGCTGTGCACCTGGGCGCGCGATCACGGCGTCATCGGCATCGGCATCGATATGAGCCAGTTGTTCACCGCGCAAGCGAAACTCCGCGCTGAAGAACTCAGTGTCGCCGAGCGAGTCGAGTTCATCCACGACGACGCTGCCGGCTACGTAGCCGACGAAAAGGTCGGTGTGGCAGCCTGTCTCGGCGCCACGTGGATCGGTGGGGGAGTCGTCGGCACCATCAAGCTTCTGGCGAAGAGCCTCCGCACCGGAGGGATCATCCTCATCGGCGAGCCCTATTGGCTGCAGATACCGCCGACGGAAGACGTTGCCAAGGGGTGCCACGCCGGTTCGATAGCCGACTTTCTCATGCTTCCAGAACTACTCGCGTCTTTCGGCGACCTCGACTACGACGTCGTGGAAATGGTTCTGGCAGATCAAGATGGCTGGGACAGGTACGAGGCAGCCAAGTGGCTCACAATGCGCCGATGGCTCGAAGCGAATCCCGATGACAGCTTCGCGAAAGACATTCGAGCCCAACTGACCACGGAGCCCAAACGCTACGCCGCGTACACGCGTGAATACTTGGGCTGGGGGGTGTTCGCGTTGATGGCACGGTGATGAAGAGATTGCCGGGTCACGGAGAAAGTGAGCGGAATCCAATCATGCCTAACAGCAGCGTGCTCCGTACGCGCTAACGCGCGCCGGAGACGCCGGGCGTTGGGCGGAACAATGAATCAGGACCTCAGTCTGCAATGTATTATCGGCAAAGCCCCCTGGAGCGTCTGGAAAGGAGTTGGTTCATTCCTGTTGTTTGAGTTTGGTCGGAAGCGGAAGGCCCGTCCGAGCGGCGTCAAAGGCACTTATACTCTTTGGATCTACATGGCATATTGGTTTCTCCGCAGGGACGGCAGGCAGCTCGCGCATTCTGAGTCACCGGACGGCACAATCGACAAGGCCGCCAAAGCGTTTGAGCGACGAAAACTGCGTGAAGTCATCTTGAGGAGGCACGTTCGAGCAGGTCGCGCTCTCCATTCAGTTCGTATGATTTTTCATGGCGGCTATACGCTTGATGCTTATATGTATCATCCTCACAAGCCGAGTGTGATTTTCATGTTGTATTCACCTAGCCGTCTGCTGGAGTTCGATTACGAAGGCAATTTAGAAGTGAAGAAGATGAAAAAGGAAGCCGAACCAGGCGATAGACCTAACCGCTGCCCGCTTCGCGGCCAGCGTTAGGTCATCTTGAACGTTCGCCCGAGGAAAGACGAGAACCCAATGACCGAGATTGCACGCGCCGAATTGCCAGATCCGTTTCGATGCCAGGATGGCACGCGAGTATGCACGCTCGCGCAATGGCAACGCCGCAGACAGGAAGTACGCGATCTGATTGTTGCCCTCGAATACGGCGGACTCCCGCCGACGCCGACGGAAATCCGGTGGGAGGAGTTGCCTACCGGCTCAGTGGAGCACATTGGCAGTGCGCGGTTCGTGTCCGGTCGGGTGAATACCGGTCAGGACCGTCCGTTCTCTTTCCTCCTGAACCTGCTGATCCCGCCCGGTAGCGGTCCCTTCCCGGTCGTGTTGAACGGCGATGCGTGCTGGCCGTATGTGACCGAAGCGGTGGTGGCGCAGGTCCTTCGCCGCGGCAATATTCTCGCCCAGTTCAACCGCGAGGAGATCGTCCCCGACGCGCCTCGGTCGGAGCCTGCAGCGGGGCTGTATCGGGTGTTTCCGGAGACTTCGTTTGGCGCATTGGCGGCTTGGGCATGGGGCTACCACCGTTGCATCGACGTTCTCGCCGGAATGGACTTCGTGGATGTCTCCCGGATCGCCGTCGTCGGTCATTCCCGCGGCGGAAAGGCCGTCTTACTGGCAGGAGCCACCGACGAACGGATCGCACTAACCAATGCCAACAACTCGGGTGCCGGCGGAGCCGGCTGCTATCGGTGGCAGGGCGCGGGCTCCGAAACACTGGCCGATCTGATCCGTGTCTTTCCCTACTGGTTTGGCCCCCGGCTCAAGGAATGCATCAACCGCGAGAACGAACTGCCCTTCGATCAGCATTTCCTGAAGTCACTCATCGCCCCCCGCTCTTTGTTGACCACGGAGGCGCTGGGCGACCTTTGGGCGAACCCGACAGGAACGTGGCAGACGCATCTGGCCGCACGGGAAGTCTACCGCTTTCTCGGCGTGGAGGAGCGCATTGGCATCTGGTTTCGGGATGGCCAGCATGACCACGGAAACGCCGACTGGAAGGCGTTTTTCGACTTCATGGATTGGCAGTTCCGCGGGCAAGAACCGGCGGAACGATTTGACAGGAACCCGCACTCTGAGCAACGCAGCGCCTTTTCGTGGAAGGCGCCGGGCGTGGCCGCGGACATGAACGGCGAGCCAGCGGGTTCAGGCGACGCTTGATAGCACGCCTGACCCGCGACGTTCGGCTGGCTCTAGAACATAGCTGCATAATCGCTTGGGAGGCTAGATGCGCGACTTGAAGGAACTCGGTGTTTTGATGCTTGGCTTTGTGCCGTGGCTGCTCTTCCTCTTTTTTTCCGGTCACACGCTGATAAGCCTGGAGCGCGCCACCATTGCAGCGCTGCTGGCGTCGCTCACGTTCGGGTTCGGCGAACTGCGCCGCGGCTATATTCTGCAGTGGGGCACGCTGCTGTTTTTCTGCTTTTGCGTTGTTTCGGTGAATTTCCTCAAGGTGGTCTGGGTGGCAGACCACATGGACCTGTTGGCCAACACCGCGCTGGCCGGCACCATGTGGCTGACCATCGTGGTGGGGAAGCCGTTTGCGTTGCAGTATGCCCGCCGAGACGTGCCCAAGGAACGCTGGAACGACCCGAAGTTCATCCAAGGCTGCCGCTTCATCACCATGGTGTGGGCCTGCCTTATGACGCTGGCGGCCGGCGTGGCGGTCGTGCGGTGCAGTGCGATGTTCAGCTTGCCGGCGTGGGTGTATTTCGATGCGAGTCTCGGCATCATTCTGACGGGCCTGACATGCACGATCCTCTTCAAGAGACAGAAGCGGCGGGAACAGGCCGGCCGGGTGCCGGGCGCGGATGTATGATGAGGCCAAGGGCCAGAATGAATGACGCATTTCAAATCCCGCCTTTGGCGGTACTCCGAGCAGCAAGGAAGGAAGAAGTTGCAGCAGCAGGAGCAACTCACTCACAAAGCCGCGAAGCCACAAAGAAGAAAAAACGGACGTGCGACCATGGCCCGCTGCCGCTGCTGCACTCAACTATGAAGTCGTTCGCCGCGAAAGACTTTTACTTGACGTGCAGCCCGGGCAGTGCTACAATCGCAACGTTGATCTGTGCTCCGGGTTCCGCCCGTGCGGCAGCCGCGGCAACATTGAGCAGGATAACAAAGATGCATTGTTATGCGCAGTATGAATAATGCCCCGAGACACAATGCTTCGCGGCGTGGCAGACATGCCGCGCCACTCAAACGGTGCGGAGACGCGACAGAAAGTCTCGAAACGCATGCCGCAACCGTGGCAAGCAGAATATTATCAGAAGGACGCATAACAACAAGTTGGGCTGCAGAAGAAATATTCAGGCAATGCTAATGTACTTACAGAAAATACCAGAAAAAATCTTTGAGGTTGCAGGATCGGTTGTTGGATTCTCCGGCTCTGTATTCATCGCTCTTCAGATTAGGGCTGAACTCGCTTCAACTGCCACGTCACTGTCTCCAGCTTTCATTTTCGGCTTCTTGCTGAACTACACATTCTGGATTCTCTATGGAATACGATTTCGTCGCCTGGCCGTTTGGCTGGTAAACGTGGTGGCGGCAGCTTCTCAGATGGCACTTCTGATAATCGTGTTGATGAAGCGTTGATCATAGCAGCGTTGCCTTCCGAGGTCATTCGTGTCTGAATCCTGAGATTCGGAGTAGAAAAGCAAAGATTAGGACGAAGCCCAACAATTCGTGGGAGCTAACGCGGCGCACGGCGCGCCGCGTAGCTCCACTCTGGCGTTGGGCTGGCTCTAGAACATGGCTGCATAATCGCTTGGGAGGCTAGATGCGCGACTTGAAGGAACTCGGTGTTTTGATGCTTGGCTTTGTGCCGTGGCTGCTCTTCCTCTTTTTCTCCGGTCACACGTTGATGAGCTTGGAACGCGCCACCATTGCAGCGCTGCTTGCGTCGCTCACGTTCGGGTTCGGCGAACTGCGCCGCGGCTATATTCTGCAGTGGGGCACACTGCTGTTTTTCTGCTTTTGCGTTGTTTCCGTGAATTTTCTCAAGGTGGTCTGGGTGGCAGACCACATGGACCTGTTGGCCAACACCGCGCTGGCCGGCACCATGTGGCTGACCATCGTAGTGGGGAAGCCGTTTGCGTTGCAGTATGCCCGCCGAGACGTGCCCAAGGAACGATGGAATGATTCGAAGTTCATCCAAGGGTGCCGCTTCATCACCATGGTGTGGGCGTGCCTTATGACGCTGGCGGCCGGCGTGGCGGTCGTGCGGTGCAGTGCGATGTTCAGCTTGCCGGCGTGGGTGTATTTCGACGCGAGTCTCGGCATCATTCTGACGGGCCTGACATGCACGATCCTCTTCAAGAGACAGAAGCGGCTGGAACAGGCCGGCCGGGTGCCGGGCGCGGATTTTCAACGCAAGTAGTAAATGCTCGCGTGGTGCGAGCATTGATAACGCGGCCAAGGGCCGGGATGAATGACAAATGCGGCATGCACCGCGCAGCCGGCAACATCATGGCGCAGCCGGGAATTGGTATAATGACAATATGGCGATGAAGAAACTGCGGATATATCTTGACACCTCGGTGATTAATTTCCTGTTTGCGGACGACGCGCCTGAGAAGCGCGACATCACCCGCGAATTCTTTGCGCGCCATCTGCGGAATTTTGATGCCGTGATTTCGGAGATCGTTCTGTTTGAACTCCGCAAGACGCGGGATTCTGGAAAGCGTGCGGCGTTGATACATGCGGTGGAACACCACGCCATCGCGTTGTTGGAAATTGCACAGGCAAAACGCGCGGAGATTGAGCGACTTGCAGACGCCTACCAGCACCATGGTGTATTTCCCGCGGCTAAGCGGGAAGACGCGCTGCATGTCGCCGTATGCACCATCTTTGCAGTTGATGCCTTGGTAAGTTGGAACTACCGGCACTTGGCGAATATCAGAAAGCAATTGCTGGTAAACGCAATCAACGAACAGCATGGTTATAACAAAGAATTACACTTGATCACACCCTTTGAGATGATGGATGAAAACGAGAGCTGACAAGTCTCTACTCGAGGTCTGGCAGATGAAGCGCGCCGCGTACGAAGAGACGAAGGCGTTGAAAGGCGATGCGTACTTCGACCATATTCACCGCAGCGTTACGGCGGCGTTTCCGGGTGTGGCCAAGATGAAGCGGGTGCGCTATGCGGCTGACGCAGCTCTACTGCCGGCGATACCTTGTGTGGCCGATGGTCATGGCGAGTATCGTGTGCGTGGGAAGAAAAGCAAATGACGGGAAAGTGAACGGCGTGTGAAATTGTTGGATGAAATGCGTTCGCAGAACAGTGTTTTGCGGCGTGGCGGGCATGAGGAGCCACTCAAACGGCGCGCAGACGCGACAAAAAATCTCGCTGGCTAGGACGATTATGTATGTAGCAAAAATCAAGATGGCGGTTGCGGTCCTGATGACAGCGTCCCTCGTTGCCTGCCTTGGCATGGTGCCGGAAGGCAAAGCAGAATACGATGAGTGGGCCAACAAGGCGCAGCAGAGACTGGCAGCCGAACTGCCCCGTCACAACTTGCTCGAATGGTCTGAGGAACTGGCGGCTGCAATCCCGACAGCCGACGGCCCAACGCTCTGTCTGGCCATTTCCGTCTTTCAGCGGGCGGGTCAACCGGAACGCATCGCCAAGGTCATCCCGCGACTCAAGGGATTGCTCGACGCCGAGCGCACGGACGAGGCCACAATCTACTGGCTGTGCCGACATGGCCACTACGCGCAAATTCGGCAATGGCTGGACGCCTTCCCGCAGGACATCCCTGGCGATCACGACGAGATGAAGGCATTTCTTCACTGGTTCGAGAAAAAGGACGGCGCCAAGGCCGCCGAATCCTGGCTGCGCGATAAGGCCGCCCACGAACGCCCGACGGCGCTAGACGACATATACGGGTCAAACTGGTCACGCCTTTACTGGAAGCATCTCCAGGCCGCCGGCAAGTTGCAGGCACACGTCGCCGAACTCGCTGAGACGGTGCGCAAAGAGCCAACCAGGACGGATGCGGTTCTGGAATACCTGGGAGCCCGGCGCGCTCTGGACGACGATGCCAAGAAGACCGCGCCCGTGGGCTGGCTTGCCGATGTCGTTTGTCTCGAACATGCCGTGGACAACTGGGGCGTGGGCCGCATGGTGGCGGACGAGAAGGGATACGCAGGGGCGATCCGGCTTTTCGACAAGTCGCTTGCCTGCCCCATCAGGGACTACGACCGCCAGAACTTCAACCGCGTCAGCATGTGCAGCATGTTTGTTGGCCCTGATGAGGTCGAGACGATCCTGCGGCGGTGGACGCGGAGCGCATTGGCACAGGCATGCTTTCACGCCGGCAAGTTGGATCGGGCCCAGAAGCTCGTCGAGGAACTGACCGGCAAGAAGGATGGCACGTTGTCCGATCTCGGTCCGTTCCTGTTCGCCGGCCAGGTGCAGGACGCCAGCGGGCTGCGTGTCGTCGAGGCCAGGATCAAGAAGGCCGAGGAGCAGCAGAAGGACACCGCCCTCTACTGGCTCAAGCGGGCCGACTACTACATCGGCCGAAAGGAATTCGAGCAGGCTGAGCAGGCTTATCAGTCCGCGTTGAAACTGCCGTCGGATGCCAGATACTTCGAGGTGGTGCGCGACTACGGACAGTTCCTCTTCGATCGCCAACGATACCTCGAGGCGGAGAAGCTCTTCCGAGCCGAGATCGAGCGAGTCGGGCTTGATGATCCAAACGGAATTCCTGACTTCTGGTTCAATCAACTGGTGCGCCTGGACGGCAAGGGCGACGTTCGAATCCCTTGGGACGATCCGCTGGTCTGGCAGTGGATGGACGAGGAGAAGAATAGGGGTTTCCACCAGGCGGCGCAGATCCGTATGGAATGGGCGGCCCGGAAGTCAGGCGAGACGCCGGCGGGATGGGCGGCTTTCGAGAAGAAGGCTCGTGCTCTGGCTGCCGACCCCTGCACGCCGCCGTTACGGTACTGCCTGGGCACGATTCTGCAGGGGCACGGCCAGGCCCAGGAGGGATTGCGAATGATGGCCGATGCCTACGACCACTGGCCGGTCAACGGGTACCCCTGGGCGCGTGATGTCGGCAAGACGGTGCTGGACGCGCATGTTAGCCAAGGCGATTGGAAGAATGCCGAGAAGGTGCTGGACGGGCTGCAGAACAAACACGGGTTCTCGGGGCTGGAGGGTTCGTTGGGCCGGATTGCCCTGGTCGCCGCCAAGGCCGCGGCCTTGGACGACGCCATGCGCCTGTGGCGTCGCAAAGCCGCTTTGGACCTGACGAATCAGGATGACCTGGAGGCACTGGCCGCCGCGGGGCTGGCTGACCGTCTCCGTGACTATTACGCCGGGCTAGCCAAACAGGCTCCCGGCAACGGAGCCATCGCTGCGGCCTTGAAGAAGCTGGCGGCAAAACAGGAGCGTGTGCGGCAGCGAGGCCGACTTCACTGAAATGCCGAACAATCGGTTGGTAGCGACGGGAAAGCCGCGCCACAACCATGACGTTCGGCAACCAACAGAGCCCAGCGCCACCATGCTTGCAGCAGCCAAGCCACCCACCTATAATACGGGAAAGACCGCCGTCGCGGGCCAGGTGCCTGGCGCGGATTTGAAACAATTCTCGCGCGGCGTGAGAATTTAGTTTTTGCGCCTGCGTGGCCAAGAAATCTGCCTCTGCGTCATCTACGGATACAAACACGGTTGCAGCGGCAGCATCCACGCCGGGCGGCGCGGCCACAACAGGCACTGCAAACGACAAAAAATGTCGATTGATGCGGCACACTGTCCGCACACTCGTTCATGACGAACGAATGTTTTCGCGGGCAAACCCCACAGCGGCGGGGGATTTGCGGGAAATCTGCAGGGCGCTTGCAATTTCAGAAAAAATTTGATATAGTATGGCTCGCCTTGCATGGAATAGATCATGTAACGGCCAAAAAACCTGGATGACAACGGTTTGCCGACACTGCGCATGCAGAGGCATGTGTGGTGCGGAAATAATGCGCACTTGACGCGGCGCAGAAATGCGCGCGTTGCGTAGTATGACAGTAAGAAACTGGTGACGTTGCAGAACGTTGCCGCGTAACGCTATAAGGTTTACGAAGGAGACTGCTATGGCTAAAGAAGTATTTCAGAGGACGAAACCGCACGTCAACGTGGGCACGATCGGCCACATTGACCACGGCAAATCAACCTTGACGGCAGCCCTGACGAAAGTGCTGGCGGAAAAGGGTTTTGCGAAATTCACGCCGTATTCGGAAGTCACCAAGGCCAGCACCTCGCAGGGCTTCCGTAACGACATGAAGACCGTCACGATTGCGACCTCGCATGTCGAGTACCAGAGCGACAAACGCCATTACGCGCATATTGACTGCCCCGGCCACGCCGACTACATCAAGAATATGATCACGGGTGCGGCCCAGATGGACGGCGCGATCCTGGTGGTGGCGGCCGATGATGGGCCGATGCCGCAAACGCGCGAGCACGTGCTGCTGGCGCGCCAGGTGAATGTGCCGGCGCTGGTCGTGTATTTGAACAAAGTTGATTTGGTGGACGACCCCGAGCTGCTGGAGCTGGTCGAGCTGGAACTGCGCGACCTGTTGAAGCACTACGGTTTTCCGGGCGACGAGATTCCGATCATCCGCGGCAGCGCGCTGAAAGCCGTCAATGGCGAGAAGACGCCGGAAGGGATGGACTCGGTGACGAAACTGGTCGAGGCGCTGGACAATTACATACCCGAGCCGGTGCGCTTGACGGACAAGCCGTTTCTGCTGGCGGTCGAGGATGTGTTCAGCATCAGCGGGCGCGGCACGGTGGCGACCGGGCGGATCGAGCAGGGCAAGATTAAGACCGGCGAGGACGTCGAGATCGTGGGCATCACCCCGACGCAGAAGTCGGTCGTGACGGGCGTGGAGATGTTCCGCAAGCTGCTGGATGAAGGCGTGGCGGGCGACAACGTCGGGCTGCTGCTGCGCGGGATCGAGAAAGAGCAGATCGCGCGCGGGCAGGTGATTGCCAAGCCGGGTTCGATCACGCCGCACACGAAATTCAAAGGCGAAGTGTACATTTTGAGCAAGGAAGAAGGCGGGCGGCACACGCCGTTTTTCAACGGGTACCGGCCGCAGTTCTATTTCCGCACGACGGATGTGACCGGCTCGTTGATGTTGCCGGAAGGGGTGGAGATGGTGATGCCGGGCGATAACGTCAGCATCACGGCCGAGCTGATCACGCCGATTGCGATGGAAAAGGGCTTGCGCTTTGCGATTCGCGAGGGCGGCCGCACGGTCGGCGCCGGCCAAGTCACCGAGATCATTGCGTAACCGAACGGGACCGCGCTGACGCGCCACGAGACAGACCATGTCAGACACACAGAAGATACGGATTAAGTTGTGCGCCTACGATCACCGCGTGCTGGATGCTTCGACGTCCGACATTGTCGAGACGGCCAAGAGCACCGGCGCGTTGGTCACGGGGCCGATTCCGCTGCCGACGCGGATCGAGCGTTTTACGGTGAACCGCAGCGTGCACATTGACAAAAAGAGCCGCGAGCAGTTTGAAATGCGGACGCACAAGCGGCTGATTGATATCGTCAATCCGACGGCCAAAACGGTGGAAGGCTTGAAGAAGCTGAATCTGCCAGCCGGCGTTGACATTAAAATCCAGGTGCTCTAAACGCGGCACCGGCATAGGCGAGACGATAATGTTGTTACTGGGACGAAAATTAGGCATGACGCAGTTGTTTCAGGAAGACGGCACGGCCGTTCCTGTGACCGTGATTCAGGCCGGCCCGTGCGTGGTGATGGGCAAGCACATGGCCGCCCAGAATGGCGGGCATGACGCGATCCAGCTCGGCTTCGAGCCGGTCACGGATGCACGCGCGGCAAAGCCGCAGCGCGGGGCCGCCACGAAAGCGGGTTTGGCGCACGCCTTCCGCTTTGTGCGCGAAATGCGGGTTGACCAGACGGACGAGTACCACGTCGGCCAGGAGCTGACGGTCGAACGCTTCAGCGTGGGCCAGATTGTGGATGTGATCGGCGTCTCGAAAGGCAAAGGCTTTCAGGGCGTGATCAAGCGCCACCGGCATCATGGCGGCGCGGCGACGCACGGCTCGATGTTTCATCGCGCGCCGGGCGGTATCGGCGCGAGCTCGTTTCCATCGCGGACGTTGAAGATGCGCGGGATGCCCGGCCACATGGGTGACGTGCGCGTCACGGCCGAGCATCTGAAAGTGGCGGCGATAATTCCGCAGGATCATCTGATCGCGGTGCGCGGGGCGATCCCGGGCGCAACGCACGCGCTGGTGATCGTGCGGCCGTCGGTCAAAGTCAAGCATAAGAAGGCAACGGCATAATCGCGTTGTGCCCGGGGGCGGGCGACGCACAGCGAAGACAGCACAAAAGCTATGGCAACCATACCAAAAATCAACCTGGCAGGCACGCAGATCGGTGACGTCCCCGTCAGTGACGCGCTGGCCTCGTATCCCTGCAATGCGTCCGTCGTGCATGCCGCGGTGGTCGTGCATCAGGCCGCCAAGCGGCGCGGCACGGCCAGCACGCTGACCAAAGGCACGGTGGACGCCACCGGCCGCAAACCCTGGGCGCAAAAGGGCACCGGGCGCGCGCGCGCCGGCTACATCGCCTCGCCGATCTGGCGTGGCGGCGGCGTGGTGTTCGGCCCGCATCCGCATGAGTACAACAAAAAGATCAACCGCAAAGCGAAGCGCAGCGCAATCTACGGCCTGTTGGCCGAGCGCGTGCGTACCGGCGCGGTGCGGATTGTGGATTCATGGCAGATGGACGCGCCCAAGACAAAAGTCATTGCGGCATTGAAACAGACGCTGGGCGCACGCACCCTGTTGTGCCTCGGCTTGGGTGCGCAAAAGAACGCGATGCTGTCGGCGCGCAACGTCGCCAAAGTGAAATATCTGGATGTCAACGCGACCGGCGTGTATGACGTGGTGACGCACGCCACGCTGGTCATCGCGGAAGACGCCTGGCACCAACTTGAAGAGCGATTTGCCGCCGCAGTCGCCAATCCGTCCGCCGACTGAAGGAACCCACGATGAAAGATCCCCACACCATATTATTGAGTCAGATCATCTCGGAAAAAGGCACCGACCTGGCCGCCGAGAATAACCAGTACTTGTTTCGCGTCGCGCGCAGCGCCAACAAGATTGAGGTGGCATACGCGGTCGAGAAAATATTCAATGTGAAAGTCGCGGCAGTGCAGATCATGAACCGGCCCGGCAAGCCGAAACGGCGGGGCGCCTCGGTTGGCATGACGGCGGCGTCGCGGCGCGCCGTGGTGCGGCTGCAGCCTAAGCACAGCATCCAGCTTGCATAACCCGCAGACCCACATTCGCAACGACATGCACAGGAAATTGCTATGGCGATAAAGATCTATAAACCGACTACTCCCAGCCGCCGCTTCATCACCAACATCGACCGCAGCGGTCTGAGCGATGCGCGCCCGCCGCGCGGGTTGCTGGAGAAATTGCAGGCGCATGCCGGGCGTGACGCCTACGGGCATATCACGACACGCCACCAAGGTGGCGGGCACAAGAAAATGTACCGGATTGTCGACTTCAAGCGCGACAAAGACGGCGTGCCCGGCCACATCGCCGGCATCGAGTATGACCCGTACCGCAGCGCGCACATTGCGCGGGTGCACTATCGCGACGGTGAGAAGCGCTACATTATCGCGCCGGAAGGGCTGGTGGTGGGCGCGGTGGTCATCTCCGGCGAGAATGCTGAATTCACGGTCGGCAACGCCTTGCCACTCAGCAAGATTCCGCTGGGGATGCAAGTGCACAATGTGGAACTGGTGCCGGGGTTGGGCGGCAAGCTGGTGCGCTCGGCCGGCTGTGCGGCGACGCTGATGGCACGCGAAGGCAATTACGCCCATCTGCGCATGCCCAGCGGCGAAGTGCGCTTGATACCGGTGCATGCGCGGGCGACGATCGGCACGGTCAGCAACGCCGACCATGCCAAGATCTCGCTGGGCAAAGCCGGGCGCAGTCGCTGGCGCGGCATTCGCCCGGGCGTGCGCGGCGTGGCGATGAACCCCGTCGATCACCCGATGGGCGGCGGCGAAGGCCGTGCCTCCGGCGGGCATCCGACTACCCCGTGGGGCAAGCCTTGCGGTGGCAAGAAGACGCGGACGCGTTCAAAGCGGAGTGACTATATCATTAAAGACCGTCGCAGCACCAAGTGATGGCGGCCTAACCAGTAATGCGCACAACGACGTATGGCACGTTCAATTCGTAAAGGACCATTTGTGGATGCCAAGCTGGCGCTGAAAATCGAGCGCTTGAACCAAGGCAACGAGCGCCGCCCGATCAAGACGTGGTCGCGTCGCTCGATGATCACGCCCGATTTTATCGGTCACACGTTTATGGTGCATGACGGCCGCAAACATGTCACGGTGTTTATCACCGAGAACATGGTCGGGCACAAACTCGGTGAATTTGCGCCGACGCGCCTTTTCCGTGCGCACAGCGGCGACAAGGGCAAGAAGCCCGGCGATAAACCATGACGACTATGACGACAAGGACCTACCCGTATGGAAGCTAAAGCAATTGCCAAACGCATTCGCATGTCCGCGCGCAAAGCGCGCCTGGTGACACGCCTGATTCAAAACCAGCGTGTGCCGCAGGCGTACACGACCTTGAAGGGCTGCCCGCAGAAGGCCGCGCCGCTGGTTGCCACGGTGCTCAAGTCGGCCGTGGCCAATTTGCGCGGCAGCGCGCCGGTCGAGCAAGTGACGGTGACCGAGGCGTTCGTCAATGAAGGCCCGCGCATGAAGCGCTCGGTGAACGCGCCGCGCGGGCGCGCCTTGCCGATCATCAAACGATTTTGTCACATTCATGTCACGGTCAGCGATGGCGCTTGATTTATTACAGCATGTTTGGTATACTTGCGCCCTGATTATGAAGTTTAACAGTGATTGCACGGGAGTGCTTCCTTGGGACAAAAAGTAAATCCAATTGGTTTTCGAGTCGGCCTGACTGGCAACTGGCTCTCGAAGTGGTATGCGCCATCGAAAGACTTCGGCACGCTGCTGATCGAGGACATCAAGGTCCGCGACGCGGTCAAGAAGAAGCTGCAATTCGCGGGCATTTCGCGCGTGCAGATCGAGCGCGTCACCGAGCGCATTCGGGTGACGATCGCGACGGCCCGGCCGGGCTTGGTGATCGGGCGGCGCGGCGACGAGGTCGAGAAGCTCAACGAGATGATCCGCAAGATGACCGGCAAGGAAGTCTACATTGAGATTGAGGAGATCAAGCGCCCGGAGACCGAGGCCCAATTGGTGGCCGAGAACGTGGCGCAACAGCTCGAGAAGCGCGCCAGCTTCAAGCGCGTGATCAAGCGCGCGGCCCAAACGGCGATGGATTTCGGCGCGGACGGCGTGCGCATCATCATCAGCGGACGCTTGGGCGGGACCGAAATCGCGCGGCGCGAGAGCGTGCGGCTGGGCAAACTGCCGTTGCACACCCTGCGCGCGGATATTGATTATGGCTTCGCCGAGTCGCATACGACCTATGGCTCGATTGGCTGCAAGGTCTACATCTGCAAGGGCGAGAAGATGTCATTGAAGGCTAACACAGATAACAGCGCACTGGCGCGCCCGCGCCGCCGCAAAGGCCCGCGCGCCCACGGCGCAGCGTGACGCAAAGGGAATAACGTATGGCACTGCAACCAAAACGAGTCAAGTATCGCAAACAGCAGCGCGGCAACCGCAAGGGCTTTGCCAAAGGCGGCAGTGATGTGTCGTTTGGCGAATACGGCCTGCAAGCCTTGACCCGCGGCTGGGTCACGGCCGTGCAACTGGAAGCGGCGCGGGTGGCGATTACGCGCCACATGAAGCGCCGCGGCAAAGTCTGGATCCGCTGTTTCCCGGACAAGCCCTACACCAAAAAGCCGGCCGAAACCCGCCAGGGTAAAGGCAAAGGCGCGCCGGAAGGCTGGGTGGCGGTGATCAAGCCGGGACGGGTCATGTTCGAACTCGAGGGCGTGCCCGAGTCGCTGGCGCGGGCCGCACTGGTGCTGGCGGCCGCAAAGCTGCCGGTGCACACCCGCTTTGTCTTTCGGCATGTAATATGAAGCAAGGAATGATGCAATCATGAGAACCGCGCGAGAAATACGCAGTGTCGAGGCCGAGCTGTTGGTGGCCGAGGCGCAGCAGTTGCGCAAGACCCTGTTCGAGCTGCGCAACAAAGCCGTGCGTGGCAAGCCCGAGAAGATGCACGAAATGGGGCAGACGCGCCGCGCATTGGCGCGCGTGCTCACCATAATGAATGAGCGCAAACGCGGGATTGTCACGCCTGCGCCCGCGCCGCAAGGATGACTATGAGCAGCACCTCCAGCACACGCAAAGAGCAGGTCGGCACCGTCATCAGCGCCAAGACGCCCAAGACGCTGATTGTGCGCGTTGAGCGCCGCGCGCCCGAGCCGCAGTTCGGCAAGTTAATGAAAAGTACCAAGAACTATCACGTGCATGACGAGCACGGCGCGGCACATGAAGGAGATAGTGTCAGAATTGTTGAGAGCCGGCCGTTAAGCAGGACCAAGCGTTGGCGCCTGGCCGCGGTGGTCGCGCACGCGACGATGCAGGCCGTGCCAGTCGAACCGGTCGGCGCCTAACCACGACTCGCGACGAGCAAGCGAAGGACTATGTTATGATTCAGTTGCGGACAGGATTGGATGTGGCCGATAACACCGGCGCAAAGCGGGTGCAGTGCATCAAAGTGCTGGGCGGCACGCGCCGGCGCTATGCCCACATCGGCGATGTCATTGTGTGCAGCGTCAAGCTGGCGCAGCCGGACAGCACGGTCAAGAAGGGTGAGGTGGTGCGCGGTGTGATTGTGCGCACCAGATTCACGATCATGCGCCCGGACGGCAGCAAGCTGCGTTTTGACAGCAACGCGGTTGTCTTGGTGGACAAGGATTTAAATCCGCGCGGCACCCGCATATTTGGGCCGGTTGCGCGCGAATTGCGCGAAAAGAATTGTATGAAGATTATCTCGCTGGCGCCCGAAGTGGTATAGGAATGATTATGAATATAAAACGCAATGACATGGTAAAAGTGATCGCCGGCAAGGATCGCGGCAAGCAGGGCAAAGTGATCCGCGCGCTGCCCAAGAAATCGCGCTTGCTGGTTGAGGGCGTCAATCTTGTCAAGCGCCACGTCAAGGCCCACGCCAAGAATCAAAAGGGCGGCATTGTTGACAAGGAAATGTCGATCCACGTCTCGAACGTGCAGAAAATTACGTCAACGGAATAAGAGCTGATTCGTTATGGCAACACAACACAAAGAAAAGTTGGGCGGCAAGATGCCGAAAGAGGCCGGCAAGGCCAAAGCGGCAGTCAAAGGCAAAGAAGCGCCGAAAGTGAAAGAGGCGCGCAGCAACGAGCCCGCGCCGCCGAAAGAACCGGCGCGCATGCGCGTACTGTACGAGCAAACCTTGCGCGCGCAGCTCCTCAAAGAGCTGGGCTTGGCCAACGTCAACCAAGCCCCGCGCCTGAGCTATATTGTGGTCAGCATGGGCGTAGGCGAGGCCAAGAAAGACCAGGCCTTTCTGCAGGAAGCGGCCAACGAGCTGGGTATGATCACCGGGCAGAAAGCGATGATCACGCACGCGCGCAAGTCGGTCTCGAACTTTCAATTGCGCGAAGGCATGGCGATCGGCTGCAAAGTGACGTTGCGCGGCGAACGCATGTATGCATTTTTGGAGCGCCTGGTGTGCATCGCGCTGCCGCGCATTCGCGACTTCCGCGGCGTGCCGCTGAAGGCCTTTGACGGGCGCGGCAACTATTCGCTGGGCATCACCGATCAGTTGATTTTCCCGGAAATTGATCCGGACAAAGCCAAGCGCACCCAGGGCATGAACATCGCCTTTGTGACCACGGCGCGCACCGATGAGCAGGGCCGCGCATTGTTGCGCGCGTTCGGCATGCCCTTTATGAGTTTAGCAACGAGCAAGGACGTTCCATGGCAAAAACCAGTTTAGTGGTAAAGCAGCGCCGCACGCCGAAATTTCCGGTGCAGGCCTACAACCGATGCCAGCGCTGCGGCCGGCGCCGTGCCTACTACCGCAAGTTCAAGCTCTGCCGCATTTGTTTGCGTGAGCTGGCCAGCAAGGGCGCGATTCCCGGTGTCATCAAGGCCAGCTGGTAATGGCAGCACGCATGGCTCACGCCACATAAGATCAAGGAGTTTATTACAATGTCAATGTCTGATCCAATTGCTGATCTGCTGACGCGAGTGCGCAATGCGTATCTGGCGCGGCATCGTACAGTGGATGTGCCCACGTCGCGTCTGAAGCTGGAAATCCTGCGGGTCTTGCAGGAAGAGGGCTACATCGGCGGTTATCAGCCGGTGGAGGGCGCCACGCATCCGACGATGCGCGTCTACCTGCGCTATTTCCGGCAGCAGCCGGTCATTCACGAGGTCAAGCGCGTCAGCACGCCGGGCCTGCGCCGGTATCTGAAGGCGGATGAAATTGGCCGGATTCGTGGCGGGCTTGGCATCGCGATTTTGACGACCTCGCAAGGGATCATGACCGACCGTATCGCCCGCAAGAAGCGGGTTGGCGGCGAAGTGGTCGCCGAGGTATGGTAATCGTGCGCAGCGCGCGCGTTATAGCGATAAGGAACACACGCAATGTCCCGAATTGGTAAAAAAGCAGTGCAGATTCCGAGTGGCGTCACCGTCACCATCAATGGCGAGGTCGTCAATGCGCAAGGCGCGCAAGGCGCCATGGCGATGACGCTGCCAAAACGCGTGCACGCGGCGATTGAGCACGGCACGCTGGTGGTGCGCCGCAACGGCGACAGCAAGCCCGAGCGCGAGCAACACGGCACGGCCCGCAGCAAACTACAGAATCTGATGATGGGCGTTTCGCAAGGCTATCACAAAGTGCTCGAAATCGAGGGCGTCGGCTATCGCGCCCAAGTGCAGGGCAGCTTGCTGAGCATCGCCTTGGGCGGCATCAAGCCGGCCCTGTTTAGCGTGCCGAGCGACTTGAAGATTACGGTAGAGAACAACACCAAGATCACGATTCGCGGTGTCAGTAAAGAACACGTGGGCGAAGCCGCGGCGGAAATTCGCAAGTTCTACCCGCCCGAGCCCTACAAGGGCAAAGGCATTCATTATGAAGGCGAACACATCCGCCGCAAGGCCGGCAAGACGGCTGCAGCCTAACGCACCCAGCGCATTGGAAAGGAAACCACGACCATGAGTGTACATGTACGACGCAAGAAGTTGACCGCGCGCACGCGCCGCCAGCGGCGCATTCGCAATCGCGTTGCCGGCACACCGGCGCGGCCGCGCCTGAATGTGTTTTGCAGCCTGAAATACATTTATGCGCAGGTGATTGACGACAGTTGCGGCGTGGTCTTGGCCAGTGCCACCAGCTTGGGCAAGGCATTTGCCGCCGCGGGTGGCCGCGCCAATGTGGCGGCGGCCAAGGCGGTCGGCGCGTTGGTGGCCGAGGCGGCCAAGAAAGTAAATGTCAGCGCGGTTGTGTTTGACCGGGCCGGCTATCGATATCACGGGCGCATCAAAGCGTTGGCGGAAGCCGCGCGCGCCGCGGGATTGCAATTCTAACATGCTTGTTTTGGAGTAATGCAGTGGCTCATTACACAGACGAAAACGCGTCCGATCTGATCGAAAAAGTGGTGGCGGTGAATCGCACCGCGAAAGTGGTCAAAGGCGGCCGGCGCTTCGGCTTCTCCGCGCTGGTGGTGGTTGGCGACGGCAAGGGCCGCGTTGGGCTCGGCTATGGCAAAGCGAATGAAGTGGCGGATGCGATCGCCAAGTCGTTGGCGGATGGCCGGCGGCAGCTCGAAGAGGTCTGCTTGTATCGCACGACCATTCCCTTTGCCGTTGAAGGCAAATTCAAGGGTGGCAGAGTGATGTTGAAGCCCGCCACGTCGGGGACCGGGATCATCGCCGGCGGCGCGGTGCGCGCCGTGCTCGAGGTGGCCGGCATTCGTGACGTGCTGAGCAAGAGCTTGGGATCGAGCAATCCGATTAACGTGGCCAAAGCGACGATGACGGCGCTGCGCATGCTGATGGATCATGCCACCGCGTTTACGCGGCGCGGCCTGAAGTATCAGCCGCGCGCGACGGCCGTGGCGGTGCGCGAAGATGTTGCCGCGGCGGTTGCGGCGGCGAACGCAGCGGCGACGGACGAGAATTAACACCAGCAGTATGAGAAACGACTATGCATGTGCATGAACTGAAACCACCGGCAGGCGCACGCCACCGCACCAAGCGGTTGGGCTGCGGCATTGGCTCGGGCCATGGCAAGACCAGCGGGCGCGGGCACAAAGGCCAGAAGGCGCGGGCAGGCGGGTCTGTCCGGCCAGGCTTCGAGGGCGGCCAGACGCCGCTGTACCGGCGTTTGCCGCGGCGCGGCTTCAATAACGCGCGCTTTGCCGAAGTGTTTGACATCATCAATGTGGGCGATCTGAGCGGCTTCACCCCCGGCACGACGGTCACCCGGGCCGAGCTGATCAAGGCCGGCTTGCTGCACGGCACGCGCGGCGCCAAATTGAAGGTGCTGGGCGACGGCACGGTGACGGTGGCGCTGACGGTTGTGGCCGACACGTTCAGCAAGAGCGCCGCGCAAAAAATCACCGCTGCGGGCGGGGCCTGCACGCCGGCCGAAAAAATGGCCAGGAAGAAAGGCGCGGCCACGCCGGCCGCGTCCTAACCGCAACGACGATTACGAGCCATGCTGAGGACGATCATAAATATGTTTCGGATTCGCGAGCTGCGCGAACGTATGTTGTTTACGTTCGGGTTGCTGGCGGTGTATCGCATTGGCTCGTATATTCCCACCCCGGGTATTGACCCGTTACGGCTGAAAGAGCGCGCCGATCTGCTGAGCGGCGGGCTGCTGAACGTGATGGACTTGTTCACCGGCGGCAATCTGCAGAATGTCACGATTTTCGCGCTGGGGGTCATGCCCTATATTTCCGCCTCGATCATTCTGCAGTTGATGACCAGCGTCGTGCCCTCGCTTGAACGCCTCTCGCGCGAAGGCGAGGCCGGCCGCCGCAAGATCAACCAATACACGCGTTACGGCACGATCTTGGTCTGCATCATTCAGGCGGTCATGCTGGGCCGCTCGTTGTGGCAGGCCGATGTCTGCATGATCGCCAATCCGATCGCGCTGATTTTTATCGTCACCCTGACGCAGACCGCCGGTACCACTTTTACCATGTGGCTCGGCGAGCAGATCACCTCGCGCGGTATTGGCAACGGGATCTCCCTGATCATCACGGCCGGCATTGTCTCGCGCATGCCCAACGCGCTGCAGTACATGTGGCAAATCTACAAGCCGGGCGGCGATGAGACACGGCACGTGTATGAGGCCGTCATTCTGCTGCTGATGTTTGTGGCGGTGGTTGCCGGTGTCATCTTCGTCGTGCAAGGCCAGCGCCGGATTCCGGTTCAGTACGCCAAGCGGGTTGCCTCCGGCGGGCGCGTTTTCGGCGGCCATTCGACCTACATTCCGCTGCGCGTCAACCAAGCCGGCGTGATTCCGATTATCTTTGCGCAGTCCATTTTGATTGTGCCCGGCGCCATTGCGAAATATCTGCCAGACTCGTTGGGCATGGTGAAAAATGTGCTGGAGTATTTTTCGGGGGGCAACGGCTACATCGGGCTCTACGCCCTGGCGATCATTCTGTTCTGCTTCTTTTACACGGCGATCACGTTCAACCCGGTCCAAATCGCGGATGATTTCAAGAAGAGCGGCGCGTTCGTCCCCGGCATTCGCCCGGGCAAGCCCACCGCCGACTTCCTTGAGCACACGATGGTACGCATCACCGTGGTGGGCGCGCTGTTCCTGGCGATCATTGCGGTCGTGCCGATGGTGGTCGCCAATCAACTCAAGATTCCGTATCTGATTGCCAGCTTTCTGGGCGGCACCGGCTTGCTGATTGTCGTCGGCGTGCTGCTCGACACCATGCAACAAGTCGAGGCGCACTTGCTGATGCGGCACTACGATGGCTTCATGAAAGAAGGCCATCTGCGGGGGAGATACTGATGCGCGTGATCCTGCTGGGCCCGCCGGGCGCGGGCAAAGGCACCCAGGCTGTCAGCATCGCCGAGAAAGCGGGCATTCCGCATATCTCGACCGGCGACATGTTCCGCACCGCGCTCAAGCACGGCACCGCGCTCGGCGTGGAAGCCAAGAAGTATATGGATGCCGGTGAATTAGTGCCGGATGATGTCGTGGTGGCGATGGTGCGCGAGCGGATTCAAAAACCGGATTGCGTCAAGGGCTTCCTGCTGGACGGCTTTCCGCGCACGATTGTGCAGGCCGAGAAATTGGATGAAATGCTGACGGCCGCAGGCTTTACCATAGACCGGGTGCTCAACCTGGAGTGCTCGGCCGCGACCGTTTTGAAGCGCTTGACGGGCCGGCGCGTGTGCAAGGCCTGTGGCGCAATTTTCCACATCACGAATATGCCGCCGAAGCAAGCGGGCGCCTGCGACGCCTGCAACGGCGTGTTATACCAACGCGACGACGATACGGAAGACACAATCCTCAACCGTTTGGAGGTGTACAACCGCCAGACGGCCGGCTTGATCGACTACTATCGCCGCCGAGCTCTTTTGACAGACATTAATGCGGATGTGCCGCGCGAGGAAACCCTTGCGCAGATGATGGTGTTGATCCGCGCCTAGCGCCATGAGCGCGTGCCGCCAGAAGATCCCGGTGAAGACGCCCGATGAGCTGGCGCGCATGCGGGACGCCTGCCGGATTGTGGCCGACACGACCCAGGCAGTGCTGCGGCTGGCGCGCCCGGGCGTGACGACCGGCGCACTGGACGCCTGCGCCGCGCGTGTGATCAGTGCCGCGGGTGCGACGCCGACGTTCAAGGGCTACCGCGGCTTTCCGGGCTGCATCTGCGTCTCGATCAACGAGGAGTTGATCCACGGCATTCCCGGGCCGCGCGTGATCCGCACCGGTGACATCGTCAGCGTCGACATCGGCGTGACGTATCGCGGGATGATCGGCGACATGGCGCGCACCGTCTGCATCGGCGCCGTGCCGGGCGATGTTGCCGCGCTGGTGGCCGGGGCGCGCGAAGCGCTGGCGGCGGCCTGCCGGATATTGCGGGCAGGCATCCAGGTCGGCGATCTGTCGCACGCGCTGCAGTGCTTCGCCGACACGCACGGCTACGGCATCGTGCGTGATTATGTCGGGCATGGCGTGGGCGCCGCGCTGCACGAGCCGCCGCAGATTCCGAATTTTGGCGCGCGCGGGAGCGGGATGGTGATTCCCGCCGGCGCGACCCTGGCGATTGAGCCGATGTTCACGCTCGGTGACTATCGCGTGCGCGTCCTGAGCGACAAATGGACGGTCGTCACCCATGACGGCTCGCCCTGCGCCCATTATGAAAATACCGTGCTGGTCACGGAAGGCGGCTGCGAAGTGCTGACCGTCGACCCCGCATGACCGGGGCGTGACCTGTAGAGACAACGAGTTAAACAGCTGGATTGAGTGACCGAATGAAAGTACGATCGTCAGTAAAACGACTGTGTGAGAAATGCCGGATCGTGCGCCGCAAAGGCGTGATCCGTGTAATTTGCACGAACCCGCGCCACAAACAGCGCCAGGGCTGATGCCCTGCAACCACAGCAAGGTGATGTATGCCACGTATTGTTGGAGTAGATATTCCGCCCCAGAAGCGCGTTGACGCGTCGCTGCAGTATATTTATGGCGTGGGCCTGACCACGGCCATGAAGGTGCTGGCGGCCACCGCCATCGAACCGGGCCGGCGCGCCCACAGTTTGACCGATGATGAGATCAAGCGCATTGCCCAAGCCCTGCAGCAGTTTCTGATCGAGGGTGACTTGCGCCGCGACGTGCAGCAGAACGTCAAGCGCCTGATCGCGATCAACTGCTATCGTGGCTCGCGCCATCGCAAAGGCCTGCCGGTCCGCGGCCAGCGCACGCGCACCAATGCGCGCACACGCAAGGGGCCGAAACGCCTGCCGGCCGTCAAGAAGAAAATAGAAGCGAGCAAATAACGCGGCGCGGCGCCTGGAGGCGCCACCCGCTCGATGCATGTAAGGAGCATACCGCATGGCAACCAAAACCGCAGCAACAACGCCGGCGCAACCCGGCAAACGCGTCAAACGCAAAGTGACGAAGAACGTGCCCCAGGGCGTCGCCCACATTCAGGCCACGTTCAATAACACGATCGTCACGATCACCGACCGGCGCGGCAACGTTATCGCGTGGTGCTCGGCCGGTATTCTGCAATATTCCGGCGCGCGCAAATCGACCGCGTTTGTCGCGGCGCGGGTGGCCGAAGAAGCCGCCAAGGCGGCGATGCAGCACGGCATGCGCGAGGTCGAAGTGCACGTGAAAGGCCCGGGCTCGGGCCGTGAATCCGCCATTCGCGCGCTGGAAAGCGCCGGCTTGGCCGTCAGTTGCATCAGCGACGTGACGCCCGTGCCGCATAATGGTTGCCGCCCGCGCAAACAGCGCCGGGTCTAGGCCGCTTTGTTCTTGAGATGACTTGTAATCCACAGCATATGATGTGATCTATGGCCAAGTATGTAGGACCTGCCTGTAAGTTGTGCCGCGCGGAGGGAATCAAACTCTTTCTGAAAGGCACACGTTGTTTCACGCCCAAGTGCGGTTTTGAACGCCGCCCGAATAATCCCGGCATGCATGGCCGGCAACGTCAAAAGCCGACCGAGTACGGCACGCAGTTGCGCGAGAAGCAGAAGATCCGCCGGATTTATGGCGTGCTCGAACGCCAGTTCCGGATATATTTTGCCCGCGCGGCGCGCGCCAAGGGCGTCACCGGCGAGATCCTGATGTCGCTGCTGGAAGCGCGGCTGGACAATGTCGTCCACCGGGCTGGGTTCGCGCCGTCACGCAAAATGGCGCGCCAATTGGTGAATCACGGGCTGGTCGCGATCAACGGCAAGAAAGTCACGATTCCCTCCTGCCAGGTGCGGCTGGGCGAGGTGATCACGCCCTACAACGAAAAAGGCCGGACCAAGATCGGCGCCGAAGTGCAGGTCAACGAGGCCTATGTGCCACCCGAATGGATCGCGGTGGACAAGCCCACGCTGGCGGCGACCATCGCCCGCATGCCGCAGCGCGCCGACGTCAATCTGCCGATTAATGAATCCTTGGTGGTCGAGCTGTACTCGAAGTAAGCACAGGTAGCAACCATTTTACCCGGTGAATAGATATGTCTCTGCAATTGAAATTTGAAATGCCCAAGGGCGTCATGGTTGACGTCGCGACGAAAACGGCCACCTATGCCAAGCTGACCGCCGAACCATTTGAGGCCGGCTTTGGTCACACGATTGGCAATGCCCTTCGGCGCGTGATGCTGTCGTCGCTCGAGGGCGCCGCCATCACGACCGTGAACATTGACGGCATCTCGCACGAATTCACCACCATCGAGGGTGTGTTCGAGGATGTCACCCACGTCGTGCTGAATCTGAAGAAGGTCCTGTTGCACGTCGCCAGCCGCAAGCCCTTTGAATGCCAACTCAAAGCCAAAGGCCCGTGCGACGTGACGGCCAGCATGATTCACCTGCCCAGCGGCGTCGAGATTCTCAATCCCGAGCACAAGATTTGCACGTTGACCGCCAAAAAGAATTTGCAGATGGAATTGAGTGTCGAGGTTGGCCGTGGCTATCGCCCGTCCGAACTCAACAAGGGCGCGCATCTCTCGATCGGCACGATTCCGATTGACTCGCTCTTCTCGCCGGTCAGCAAAGTGAAATACGCGGTCGAGGCCGCGCGCGTCGGGATGAAGACCGACTATGACCGCCTGGTCTTCGAAGTCTGGACGGATGGCCGCGTCGATCCCGTCGCTGCCACAGTGCAGTCCGCGCAGTTGCTGCTCGACCATGTCCAACTTTACCGCAACGCCGGCGAGCCGATGTATCTGCAGGCCGCCCCCGAAGCGCCGGCCGAGCCGACTGCGGAAGCCACCGCCGAAGATGAAAAAATCGCGGCAACGGACAGCGCCCGCCTCGAAGAACTCGGCTTCTCGAAGCGGATTGCCAACACCTTGGTCAAGGCCAAGCTCACCTCGCTGGCCCAAATCACACAATTGGCCGAACGCGAAGTGATGGAGCTGCGCAACTTTGGTGAAAAGGCGGTCGAGGAAGTCAAGGATGTCCTCAAGAAGCACGGGTTGGAGCTCAAGCGCGAACCAGCCTCGGAATCCGACATGGCCGAGCTCATGAAAAAGAGCATCAAACGCAAAAAGTAATCGCTTGTCAGCAAGGAACTAATACGTTATGCGTCATCGCAAGAACACAGACAAACTCGGGCGCAAGTCCGACCACCGCGCCGCGACCTTATCCAATCTGGTGACCAGCTTGATCAAAGCCGAGCGGGTTACCACAACCGAGCGGCTGGCGCGCTCCGCCCAACGCTTCGCCGAGAAGATGATCACGCTGGCCAAGCGCAACACGCTCTACGCACGCCGCCGGGCGATTGCGTTCATGCGGGCGAGCGGGCCTGGCGCCAAAATTGCCGTGCACAAATTGTTTGACGAACTCGGCCCGCGCTATGCCGAGCGGCAGGGCGGCTACACCCGGATTGTCAAACTGGGCATGCGCCGCGGTGATGCCGCGCCGATTGCCGTGCTGGAATTTGTCGGTGCACAGATTGCCGTCCGGACACGCAAGAAAAAGGTTGCGGAAGATGCGCTGGATGTCGAGACCAAAGTCGCGGGCGACGTGAGCGCCGCGTCCGCGCCCGCGGCGGATCCGGAAAAGGCCGTAAAGACACCGCCGGCAGCGGCGGCCAAGCCGGCCAAAGCGGTGCAGGAAGCCAAACCCGCGAGACCGGTCGCGCCCAAGACCACCGCCAAACCAGCCAAGGAGCAGCCGAAAGACCGCAAGGGTGGCTTTGGTCGTTTCATTAAGGGATTTTTTAAACACGGCGACAAGTAATCGCCAAACACCGGACCTGGTGCAGCTATGCCCTACGCAATTATTGAGACAGGTGACAAACAGTTCCGCGTGGAACAAGGTATGACCTTGGACATTCCGTGCGTTGAGACGGAGGCCGGCGCGGCCCTGACGTTTGAGCGCGTGCTGTTGTGTTCTGACGACACCACCGTGCGCGTCGGCACGCCCACCGTGCCGAATGCCGCAGTCAAGGCGACAGTGGTCGGCCCGACTCAGGGCAAGAAACAAGTTGTCTTCAAAATGCGGCGCCGCAAAGCGTCGATGCGCAAGACCGGCCATCGCCAAGACTACACCGCCGTGCATATTGACGAATTGGTCTTGCCTGCGTAATGGCTGGCCACGAAGGCACGAAGACAAGGAAACATTTAACGCTGCTTATTACATTGTTTCGCTGCGAAAGATTTTACTGAACACTGCAAACAGGACACACCCATGGCACATAAGAAAGGATTAGGCAGTTCCAAGAACGGCCGTGACAGCAATGCGCAACGGCTGGGCGTCAAGATGTTTGGCGGACAAGTCGTGAATGGCGGCGCCATTCTCGTGCGCCAGCGCGGCACGCGCTTCAAAGCCGGCGTGAATGTCATGCGCGGCAAGGATGACACGCTCTTCGCCCGCAGCGCCGGCGTGGTCACGTTCGTCAGCAAACGCAACGGCATCTACGTCAGCATAACGCCGCCACCGGCACCACCGACGGCCTGACGACTTCCGTCGGCAGACTGCGCCGGGCACACCGCACGGCGGGGTGTCTGCTGCCACCATATTCGTTTCCGCGCGGCCGCTTGGCCGCGCTTTTTTCTGCCAGCAAGGCACGCAGAAAACATATCACGAAAACGCGCCAGCAGAACTGGCGAACATTGACGGATGCTGAAAGAGAGTGGGAGCGACCTCCGTGTCGCGAATCTGCTGCATACACTGCAATCGCCGCACGGAGGCGGCTCCCACATTCATTGCACGCAGAGACCCCCACGACCTCGCGCCGCAGCTGCATGCCACGGCGGGTGTGCGCCGGCCGGCTATTTCCGCGCAGCGGCGATGCGGGTGGCCATGCGCCGGCGCTTTCTTGCGCCCAGGTTAGCCAAACAGTTGAACATCGTGGTCGCCAAGGTGTCATTGATGGTCTGCTGCAGCTTTTTGAGTTTGGTATGCAACGGGCAGATGCACATCCGGCCGCAGCCCGACGGCTTTTGCAAGCAGACATTAAGCATCAAAGCAGTGTCATCCACCGCGCGAATCACTTCGGCAACGCTCAACTGCTCGGGTGGTCGGGCGAGACGCAAGCCGCCGGTGCAACCGCGCAGACTTTGCACCATGCCGCTCTGCACGAGCAAGCGCACAATGACGCGCAGAAAGCGGTAGGGGATCTCCATGTCGCGCGCCAGATCCGTGGATGATATCCACTGCTGGCTGCGCATATTGCAGGTCAGGTACTCAATGACGCGAATGGCGTAATCTGCTTTTCTTGTGATCATGTAATGATTATACCACAACTGTGAGTTCTGGCGCGTGCGTGTCAACGAAAGCGGCTGGAAGCCGCTTCTACGATAAACACGACTTACTAATGAATACGCTTTCTACGTTGCAGCGTCCTTGTAGCCGCCCGCGGTGAGGGCGGCTTCTGCAGCCGCGGTTAGCGCCCGCGGCCACAATTGGCATGACACCTAGTAAGCGCATTCATTAGTAAAGTGACTTGCATGCGCCGCTGGCGGGATCATTGATAAATAAGATTGTGCAACAACACGCCGCCCACTCCTTCAATCTTTGCTGCCACCGAGTCAAGCACGGTGGGCAGCCGGAAGCATATAACTCTTCACTGCGCTGTTTCTCTTCGTGCCAGCGCCAGCAGCAGGCCGGCGCAGGCCAGCCCGGCCGGTTCCGGAGTTGTGGTCGCCGTCGCCTGTGGCACGGTGCCGTCGGTTTTATAGGCGATGCTCAAGCCGCTGCCGCAATACGGGTATATTTTGAAATAGAGAACGTAATTGGGGGCCAAACCACTAAAGGTACACTCGTGAACACCCGGCGCGACATTCTTCGCATCGGTCCCGTCAGCAACCGGCACGTTGTTGACTGGCGCGGGAATAGCAGCATAACTGGTATGGGACGCGCGAATGAGATAGCCATCCGGCAGCGGCGTGCCAGTGGCATCAGTCCATGTATCGAGGATCTGGGAACTGTCTACGGCCGTGGCGGAAAAAGCCGTTGGATAATTGGCCGGCGCCAGCGTGTCGTTATTGAAATAGGTGTCGCCCAACGACACCATGCCGTTCAAGGTGTAGACGCCACCTGCCAGTGAGCCGGCCGCGCTGGCAGTATCGGACAAATAGATGTCATAGTCGCCGCCGCTCATGTCTGCGGCACGGGCTGCCAAGCAGAGAAGCAGCACTGCCAGTGCCGGCCAGGCGCTCTGTTTGCGCAGGTGAGAGAATGTATTCATGAGAGACCTCCCGCATCACGGTGGATATTCGTTAAGTGTCCATGCTTATTGACTTGAACATGGCAGTCAAATTCACGCAAGAATTGTCCTCGGCGCTGAGGTTCATTCTGGGATTTCGAGATTGGTACCCATCTTTTCCACTTCAAAATGAAAGTCTATTTCAATCATGGTAGCGTCAGAGCCGTACGTATCTGCTGGATTTGCCCCAGCTCGAAACACACGGCCGATTAAGATGGCGGATTCCTTGAGGCCGGTTCCCGGAATGATCGGCAGGACGTCGAGGGCGTGGGTGTAGGTTGCTGCTGGAACTGCGTTTGTACTGAGAATCGTTGTGCTGGTTGTGCTTGAATATTGTTGACCAATCCACTTAACCTGATACTCAAGCCCCCAAACAACATTACCACCGCCAGCATACTTGGTGGTCCAATGGATATGCGGGCGCAACGCCGTGCCTTGCTTATACGTATGCGGGATTTGACAGGTGAAATTCAGTGATTCGGTCTTGGTTTTGTCAAAATCATACAAGTATAAGCCAGAGGTGCCGAGCTGCTTGTAGCCGGGATACAAACTACTGTTGGCGACATCGAGCGGGACGCGGATATCGTCCCAGACCGGCGTGGTCAGCAGCGGTGCGCCGGTCATGACAATGACATTGGTCGCGCCGCCGTAAATTGCAGCCCAGTTGGTCAGCACAATTTTCTGGGTTTGGTTGTTCATCACATATGCCGCGCTGGTGATTTTGCTGTTGGGGCTGAGCGCAGTCATGTCGCCCGTCGCATCGCCCACATACACTTTCAGATAGACAGCAACATCATCGTCAAACATACCCGCCGGCAGTGCCTCCATATTTGCAATGGTGGTATCGCCCAGCGGTACGGAAAAAAAGCCTTTGCTCACATTCAAGGCCACTCTTCCGGTGCCAGTGCCGTAACTTTTCCATACAACGACACTGTCCTTTATCAATTCGAATTGAAAGTATTTCGTTGCATCGACCGCACTGCCGCTTTCATACAATTGCCCTTGATAGGTGAGTTCGCGGGGTCCGGCGAATGCGCTGCTGATCAACAAAACGGCAAACAGGACGGCACTGAGTTTGATGGACATGTTCATGGGAGACTCCTGATTGATGGGTGACCTAACAGAAACTCGCGGATGCCGGCGGCGGCAGGCGTGCATGATGCTACGCAAAAGAGATAGCCGTTGGTACACCATAAGGTTAACGGCGGTTTTTACTGGCCCTTGGATGTCAGTATAGCATTAACGTGCCGCCATGTCAAGTTAAGGAAAAAGAGACCTGAAATACCGATATATGGAAGGCCGTTGTGTCGTGACGCTCAGGCCGCGTGGTTGTACGCCACGCGGGTGCGCCGAGACGGGCGCTTGCGATCCGGCAGGCATGCTGTCGGTAGCGCTGACCAACCTACGCCGAGCACGACTCAGCTATGAAAAGCGGGGCATGGCTCCCGCACGCCACGGTTCAGCTGCGCCGAACGAAGATGGTTGGGAGAGACGTTCAAAGACAAGGCCGCGGCGCGCGCCGTGGAAGATGCTGCAGACCAAGCCGTGCGGCTTGGCCACGCGGCACTTTAGTAATGAGTGCGCGTTCTACTTTACAGCATCCTTGCCGCCCGCGGCGAGGGCGGCTTCTGCAGCCGCGGTCAGCGCCCGCAGCCACAATTGGAATGCCAACAAGTAAGTGCACGCATTGGTTAAATGCTGCATCGCCGTGCTGCTGGCGGCGTGGACGGCTTTATAAAAAAAGAAGCCCCACCGAAGTGGGGCTTCTCGTACGTCGCTTTTGTGGTCAGAAGCTGATCAAGAGATCGCCGCTGATTTCAACGAGTTCCGTATTCACAAGTCAGTTCTCCTCGCGCTGCGGAAACACAACCGGGTTGGTAGGTCCCTCTCCGCGTCACTCAGAACGTGCGATTCGTATCGACCTGGTTTCGTAGTTATGAATCAAAGAACAAAATCAGAGAATCGTGGTCGTTCAGATTCCGCGTTACCCTGCCAACGCAATCCGATGTTTCTACCGCGTGTGGATTAGCTGCATTGGCAATCAACGGGATTGCCGGTTTCTATTGCTGAACACCACGTGGGTCGCTCGCGGCATAATGATACGCTGTCACATCACCTCCTTAACTGCCAACTTAAAAGCAACCTGCGGTGTTTTTGCCTAATCCATGGCTCGTCACCAAACAATCATTTCAAAAGAGCGAACATAGTATAGCAAATAAATATGCGTTTGTCAAGTATTTTCATAATCAGTTCATAAAAACAAAATAAGACATTGCAATGCATATGGTTATGATTTATGCTCAAGGTGCAAAGGCAAACAGGGAATGGCCTGCGGCGGTGGCCGGGGTGGCGACACCCAACGCCGCGCAGGCGGTGGCGCCGATGTCGGCGAAGGTCGCGCGCAGCCCCACGTCGCGCGCGGGCAGCGCGGATGCATACAGCAACACCGGAATGGTCTCGCGCGTGTGATCCGTGCCGGGGAAGGTCGGGTCGAGGCCGTGATCGGCGCAGAGCAGCAGCAGATCGTCGGCGCGCAGGCGCGGCAGCAACGCCGCCAGTTGGGCGTCGAAGGCCTGCAGGCAGTGGGCATAGCCGAGCGGGTCGCGGCGATGGCCGTAGATCATGTCGAACTCGACCAGGTTGACGAAGATCAAGCCGCGCTGAAAAGTGGCCAGTTGTTGGCCAAGCACGGCCATGCCCTCGGTGTTGGACTTGGTGCGCAGTGAGGCGGTGATGCCGCTGCCGGCGAAGATGTCATGGATTTTGCCGATGCCCAGCACGGGCAGGCCGGCGTCGCGAATGCGGGTCAAGTCGTGCGGTTCGGGCGGCACAAGGCTGTAGTCATGACGATTGGCGGTACGCGCAAACGTGGCGACGGTTTCGCCGACAAAGGGGCGGGCGATGACGCGGGCGACCCGCAGCGGGTCAAGCAGCGCCCGCGTCGCGGCGCAGATGTCGTAAAGACGTTGCAGACCGAAATGGGTCTCGTGCGCGGCGATCTGAAAGACGCTGTCGGCCGAGGTGTAGACGATCGGCAGGCCAGTGGCAATGTGCAGTTCGCCGAAACGTTGGATAATCTCGGTGCCGCTGGCGGTTTTGTTATGCAGCCAGCCGGCGACGCCGACGGTCAGTGCCCAGCGCTCCATGAACGCCTGGTCAAAGCCATTGGGGAAGGTCGGGAACGGTTCACGGGTGATGATCCCGACCATTTCCCAGTGACCGGTGGTGGTGTCTTTACCGGCGCTGGCCTCGCGGCAACGCCCGAAGGAGGCGCGCGGCGCGGCCACCGCAGGACAGCTGACAATCTGGCCGGGCGCGATGTTGCCGAGCCCAAGCGCTTGCAGCGTGGGCAGTTGCAGGCCGCCTGGCACGACCCGGCTCATATTGACCAGCGTATTTGCGCCGGCATCGCCATAGGCCGCGGCATCGGGTGCATCGCCGATGCCGACCGAGTCGAGCACAATGATAATCACGCGGGTCATGGTGTCAATGATAGCGCACCTGGCGTAGAAATGCAAGCTGCGACCAGATGCCGTTCACGTGCCGGGCGCGAAAATTACTAAAGCGGCCATGGGCCGCATTCAGGGAGTGCATTCACACGGATGAAGCAGTTGGCGTTGGCGCTTTAGCATGGATGGTGTTCTGCTGCACCAGCTGAAGCTTGTAGTCCAACTACGCCAAGTGGGAGTGTGCGCGTGGGCGTGATGATTTGCAGCCAAACAGATCACGGTGCGACGCTGCCAATCTGCTTCATCGGCGGACAAAATCGCGGTCGCAGCATCTGCGGCAGATTCGCGGCACGTCAAAATTGTTGAATGTGTGACGATATGCTATAATTAAACGTCAACAGGAACAATGACTATGGACGCACCGAACAAGCCACAGACGCTGCCATCGCTGACAGAGGTTATCCGCGCTGGTGGTGTGCATTATGAGATCAAAGGTGTCAGCAAGGGCACGGTGCTGCGCGCCGCATTGGATACCCTGCGCTTGCCGGCGGAGATTGACACGAGCTTTCTCCTGAATGTGCTGCTGGCGCGCGAAGAATTGGCGTCGACGGCGGTGGGCGGTGGCATCGCCATTCCGCACGTGCGCAATCCGATGGCTGTGACGCTGACGCACTCGATGGTTGCCCTGTGTTTTCTGGAGCATCCGGTGGATTATGGCGCGCTGGACGGTGTGCCGGTATGCTGTCTGTTTTTGGTGATCAGCCCGGACGTGCGCACGCATTTGCACTTGCTGTCGCGGATTGCGCTGGTGCTGCGCGACGAACAGATCAAGGCAATGCTTGCGCGGCGCGGCACGCGCGACGAGTTGCTGCAGCGGATCGAACAGCTCGAACGCGTGATTCCCGTCAGGTAGCCCGGGAAGACCGGCAAGAGCAAGGAGGACGTACAGCCGGAAATCCCCGACCCTCTTTACGAACGCGGGATTGCTGCGGAGACGCCAGAATCAGGGGCAGCCGGCGCCGGCGCGCCGGCCAGCAGTTCGGCGACACGCCAGTCGAGCGGGGTTGTAATTTTGATATTCTCCGGGTTGCTTTCGACAATCCGAATGGTGCCGCCATCCAATTCGAAAATCTGACAATCGTCGGTGATGGCGCTGACATCCTGCGTGTGACACCAAAGGCGCTCATAGGCGGTGACAAAGGCGCGAAAACGAAAGACTTGCGGCGTGGCCGCGGCCCACAGTGTGGTGCGATCCAGGGTCGCCTTGACGCAGCGCGTGGCATTGACGCTTTTGATCGTTGGAATGACCGGTGTGGCAACCAGCGCACCACCCATCTGCAGCGCGGTGTCGAGCGCGGCGTGGATAACGGCCGGGGTGACAAAGGGGCGCGCGCCGTCGTGTACGGCAACCAGGTCGGGCGTGCCATCCACCGCCTGTAGTGCGTGCCAGACGGAATGCACGCGGGTGGCGCCACCGGCGATGACCCGCACCCGCCGCGCCCACCCCGGCGCTTTGGCCAGCAGTGCGGTGACCTCCGCCTCGCTGCCGGGTTGCACGGCGACAATGATCTGCTGAAAGGCCTCAACGCCGGCAAGGGTGCCCAACGTGCGCAGCAACACCGGCACGCCGGCCAGCGGCGTCAGTAATTTTGAAAACCCCATGCGCTGGGATGTGCCGGCGGCGGGAATGAGTGCGACCGCGGTCATGCCAACTGTGGCAGTTCCGGCTGGCCCGTCGTGGTCGCGCCCGCCGCGGGTGCGGTGGCGGCTTGGGCCGACACGCTAAAGCGACAGCCAGCATCGAGCAATGCGGCGAACAACGCCGCCACATCAGGCGGCGCCGCGGGATCGATGGCCAGCGGCAAGCAGCCACAATCAAAAAAGCGCTGCAGCGTCTGAAACTGCTGCACCACTTGGGCGGGTTGGCTGCTGGCTTCCACGCAGATTTCCACGGGCCGGTAGGCCGGGATGATTGGTTCGAGCGCATCCGGATGCAACGCCAAGAAGCCAAACAATTCGGGGAACAAGCTTTGGTCGACCGCCGCCAGCCGCTTGCCGCACGCCAACGGTTCGCCCACCACCAGCCGGGTCTGCACGCCGTCATGCTGCGTGGCGTGTTGCACACTCGCGTGCAGCGCGCCCAACAGCACGCGCAAGCAGGCGCGGCTTTCCCCGCGGTCAAAGATGCCGGCGCCGGTCAGAATCGCAATTGCGCTGTCCAAACCGGCGATATCCAGGGCGGCATGCTGCGCCGTACCGGCCGTGCTGCCGGACTGCGTGCGCAAATACAGTGCGCGTTGATGGCAGGCCTGCACCGCCAGTTCGAGCGCGCGATACAATTCCTCAATGACGCCGTCGAGGTCGCGTTGCCGCGCGCGATACACAGCCTGTGGCAGATTGAGGGTGCAGTGGCTGTGCCAGGTGTGCAACGCCGGCTGTGCCGACCACGCGACGCCCCAGCCACGCTGATGCAGGGCCAGCAAGGCGGCGAGCAGCACGGCCCGTTCGGTGGGTAGACCCTGCAGTTGAAAGACAACATCCGGGCGTGGCGGCAGGTCGCGCAGGCCCAGCTCCAGCATGCCGGCTGCATCCGCGGCGACCTCATACGTGACGCGCTGGCCACGATTGAGCGGCGGCAACCACGTCAGGGCCTCATGCAACAGCGGCAGTGTGGCGGGCAGATCCGCCACCGAGTAGGCGACGCACGCGAGCAATCCATTCTGCAAATGCTGAAATGTTTCCCGCAGGTGCGTCTGCGCGCGCGGAAAGGGCTGCAGCACGCTGTAGACACCGGCGGGATGATCCAGGCAATCCAACGCGAGCATGCCGCGCTCGTGCGCGTCGGCGACGTCATCGGAATAAATACGTGCCAGCGCATAGGTGCGCGTGACCTGCCGTCCGATGGTCTGTGCCAACGGTGCGCCGGCCTGCACGGCGTGATCAACATCGGCAAAGGGGACGGCGACGGCGCTACGTTGCCGCAATGATGCCGTGAAGCCGCGGGCCAGCAGTTCGTTGTCGACCAGGGCGCGAATCAAGGTGGTGGTGACGCGCCGCAGATCGGACGACAGCAGACGCTCCTCGACGGCGCGCGCGATATCTTCCGCGACGCGGCGCGCGATGTGCGCCTCGCGTTCGAGCGCGTGCACAATGCGCGTGCGATCCCAAGCGGCGGTGCGCTGGCTGCCGTCAAACGCGACGTG
>Ga0268284_1000135_pt1 | contig 68827 bp, 51 predicted proteins | sample saktaG_14_FD_190137 | JGI IMG/M metagenome (GOLD analysis project Ga0268284, IMG submission 190137) | Saline water microbial communities from Sakinaw Lake, British Columbia, Canada - sak_2013_06_06_40m | ecosystem: Environmental > Aquatic > Non-marine Saline and Alkaline > Saline ...
CCAAACTAATTGCAGGAATGTGACTTCCAAGAATGTTCTGGTTTCTTATGTGTTGCTTTTTTTTTCAAAGTTATCTGTTTTGAGGTTGGAGTTCACCACTCCCGAAGACTAATAGAAAATGAAAATCATGAATGACCTTTTGCAAAACCTACAAACCATTATCCGCGATTCATCCGTCGATGAAATCAATATCATTCAACGATTAAAGAATTTGGTTCTCGAACATGAAGTAACTGACCATCTTGCAAAAGACTCAAAATCTCTTGCAGATTTGTATACTGAAAATCTGGCTGGATGGCAGGATAATAGTGAAACAAACAATACAATCAAAACCGGGTTCGCTAATCTAGATAAAGTGATCGGAGGCTTCTCCCCTGGGGAATTTGTGGTAATCGGTGGCCGACCAGCCATGGGAAAAACCCAGCTATGTGTGAATTTGGTTTTAAACATAGCGCTGAAACAACCTGTTCTCTATTTCACCTTCGATCTTTCTAAATATTTATTGGCAAGTCGCTTTATCTCTGCAATCACAGGAATAGCTGTAAGTAAACTCATTCAGCACGATTTGACAAATGAAGAGAAAAAGACTGTAGATAGACTGGCAGGTAGCATACATAACCCCAGTATTTTCCTGAACGATAGCTGCCATAATTCAGTTTCTGCCTTTAAAAAGCATTGCATAAAGCAAATACAAGAAAACGGGATAACAGTCATCATTGTGGATTATCTGCAAATGATGAGTTCCAATAGGTACCGAAATAGCCGGGAGCTGGAAGTTAGCTATATCAGCCGTGAACTGAAGTCCATTGCCAGGGATCATGATGTTTGTGTAATTGCAACCAGTCAGTTAAGCCGTGCATCTGAAAAACGTTCGATGGCTGCCAAACCACTTCTTTCTGACCTGCGTGACAGTGGTGCCATTGAACAGGATGCAGACAAGGTTATTTTTATCTACCGTCCCGATTACTACGCTATTGATGTTGATGAAGAAGGTAACAGCACAGCAGGAATGACTGAATTAATCATTGCAAAGAACAGGAATGGAAGATTAGGAACGGCCTATCTTACAAGAAACGCTATTTTCACAACCTTCACTGACTTTGTGGAACATACAAACGAATTTACTTTTTCCCCCGGCAGGATGGATGAAATCGAGAAAACACCATTTTAAACCAATGATATTGAGCCGTTGCTTAAAAATTATGAGTCATTATTTTCGACTTTGTGGTTGTGTTCCTGCAGCCCGGCGGAGTATAGAGGATTTGAGTTATGCCAATTATTGCGATGCTCGCTTCGCTCCGCTTCTCATAACTGGCATCATTAATATAGATAATTAGCAACGGCTCATTTTTTTCTATGGATAGAATAGATGAAATAAGAACGCTGGCAATCCGGGAGAAGGATAAAGTTTGGAACAGGTTCCATTTACATCCCTGGGCCAACGTTCACCGATCCTTGAGAAAGCTGCAAAAACACGAATTGAATGCTTTGTTTCTCCTATCAATTGAGGCACCTGTTGAATTATGTAGATTTGCTAAGTCGCCCTTTTTCAGATTGGAACACATCATGAACAATCCATCTTACAAATGTTACACGATCGCAAAGAAGAAAGGTGGCAGTCGTGAAATATTGGCGCCAAGCCAGGAATTAAAGAAAATCCAGAAACAGTTGAATTATTACCTCCAAGCTTATTATCTATGTGTAAAGCCAACCGATGTTCACGGATTTGTGATCAACCCGAACTACCTGGGTGAGCATTGCAATATTATGGCCAATGCAAGCCAGCACGTTGATAAAAAGTATCTGCTAAACATCGACCTAAAGGACTTTTTCCCCAGTATCACGGCAAAACGGGTAAAAAATCTGTTCCGGTCAAACCTGTTTGGTTTCAATGAACAGATATCCTCGGCAATGACACTATTGACTACCTTTAAAGGAAAACTACCCACTGGGGCTCCTACCTCTCCTGTTATTTCAAATTTTATCTGTTATCAGCTTGACGCTGATCTGACCGGATTTTGTGAAAATCATCGTCTTTTGTACTCAAGGTATGCCGATGATCTCACCTTTTCTTCCGATGAACCCATTACCCCTGGCATCATGGATGGTCTTAAAAACCTGATTGAAAGCAACCATTTTGAGATCAACAACAAGAAAACACGGCTAACCACCATGAACCGTCGGCAGGTTGTAACAGGTATTACGGTGAACGAAAAGGTAAATGTTGATCGGAAGTTGTTAAAGAAAATCCGGGCGATGTCGCACGACTTGGCCGTTAACGGGAAAGAGGCAGCAACTCGGAACCACTTTAACATTCAGGGCGATGTTAATCCCGAAATGCAGGAGAAGTTTATGAATCGATTAGGGGGGTATGTCAATTTTGTTGGACAGGTAAGAGGAAAGACAGACTTTCAATATTCCAAGTTTAGGGACAAGTTAATAGAAAATTTATAAAGGATAGGCAAATCTTAAAATCTAAGTGCGATAAATTCCATTTCACAACACAAGTCATCCCTTGTGGTGCAATAGAATTATATAGCATATAATCCCAATGCTAAGTCCATTTTTCTGATCATAAAATACACCTATCAAAAATATTCTATATGTTGATATCTGTTTGATATTAAGAAGTCAACAGTCAGTTTAAATTATAATTGATAGGTCATGCATTTTGGGAAAAATGTTTGCAATGAAAAAAGGCTTTATATTTATGCTGTGAAAAAAAAATCAATGATGATATCCAGCCTCATATAACAGATTGAGGCAAATCAAGAAAACAATAAATTTACATATGTTTTGCCGTCAACCCATACTCTAAACAAAGGGTACTACTACACATTGCCGCTGAAACCATCAATTTAAATCCATGCAATACCAGGCCGGATACATTTTAGAATCAGTAAGAGATAGCCTACTAACATATTCGGAACAGCATCATAATGAATCTGAATTGATCGGCCTTCTGCGCTCACTATGTACATTCAATGTAGAAACAGCTATTGACCTTGATTATAAAAATAACATTCCATCAATTTTAGCAGTAGCCACAAATATCCTTACTAGAGGCCTTCCGACCTTAACAAGCGTTTTTATTGAGCAAATTTTTATCAAAGCGCTCCATGTGACACAGCGAGTAGACAATTTTGAAAGCGGAAAGATTTGTTTCCCTATGCTCGACAATTCATTTGCTGACAATGATAGCGAGGCTTTTTTTAAAGTTTTACATACGATTGACCCGAGGGCAATTCAAAGAGGCCAATATCTCGATTTTTCTGCAGTCGATAGCAGTTTTGAAAGGAATTTTTTGTTGAACCTGATTCCTGAAACCAGTAGTCATCTGGCTCAATTGCTTGAAATGCAGAGAATCAGAAGCTCATTAACAAGGGATAATAATCAGGGCAGAGTAGATTTTAGTTTTGAAATACCATATGATTTATCGAAAACCAGAACAAACAGATATAATAGTCAGGTTCAGATAAAACATCATAAGACGTATGTAATTGAAGTAGATGGTAAAAAATACCATTCTGAACTGATAGATGATTTAAAAGATTTTGAAATAGCCCAACTTTCTAGAAATATCAATCACATTACAGAAGATAGAGTCCACAAAGATGTTCAGGAATTTATTTACAATATTACGTCGGAAAGCTATGTAAATCTTGCTGAACAAAACTACAAGAATCCATCTTACATTGCTGATAATATTACCGCACTCGCCTTATCCCCCTTTGGGATTGCCAGATTGCAAAGAATTTTTCTGCAGTACTTAATGTCTCATTATGATTCCATAGCAAACAACCAAATTCTTAAAATTGCTGTAGTCGAAAGAGATATCCCTTGTGCATATTCTGCCTTTGATGACCTGAATGCATTATTGAATGCATTGAATGAATTGTCACAAACACAAATTGCATTTCCAAAAATTGAATTAGAAGTCTTCAGTACAATCGAATTTATCAATCACCCCCTGCATGGTGGTAAACAGGTAAAACTTATCACTGAGCTTAGGCCGACATCATTCGATCTTGTCCTGGATATTTCCTTACTCCGCAGGGAAGGTGTATTTAAGGAGGATCGAACAATTACATCTCCTAATGCCATTATTATCCGAAATGCTCATTATACGCATTACAAAACAACAACAGGGGTGGTTTCAGCCCAAGCGCTCATTTACCGACCGGTAGTGAATCAATTACAAAATGAAGTGTTTGAACCAATAGAAGAAACATCCGGCCTGCTCAGAAAATTTTTACAAGATATTTTTAGAAAACTCGATTTCAAGGAGGGCCAATTACCCATTCTTAACCGGGCCATACAGTTAAAATCTGTTATTGGTCTTTTGCCCACGGGTGGTGGAAAATCTCTTACTTACCAATTGGCTGCAATTTTACAGCCGGGTTCAACTATTGTTATTGATCCAATCCGTTCATTAATGATTGACCAATACAACGGATTAAGAGAAATTGGGATTGATAAATGTGAATTTATCAATTCAACACTTTCAACGGCAGAAAGAAATTTTAACCAACATAAACTGCTGGCCAAAGGCCAATTGCAATTCTTGTTTGTCTCACCGGAACGATTTGTTATTGATGAATTCAGAAAAGCGCTTGATAATGCGGTCAAAGATGGCCATTATTTTGCCTATGCGGTTATTGATGAAGTTCACTGTGTATCTGAATGGGGCCATGATTTCAGAACCCCTTATTTGAATTTGGGCGAAAATGCTCAGGAATTTTGCCTGACATACAATGGTCGCCCTATTCCCCTCTTTGGTTTGACTGCGACAGCATCATTTGATGTTCTGGCCGATATTGAAAGAGAATTGTGTATTGCAGAAGATGACGGTAATGCGGTAGTTAGATTTGAAAATACCGTCAGGGATGAAATAAACTATATTGTTGAAGAAGTTCCGAATACGTATGAAGGCTTAGACAATCTTACTGAAAATGCAATCAGAGAAAGTATAGGAAGCAAAAAGCAAGATGCAATTTTTAGCCTGATTGCTGAAAAAGATAACGTACTCCAGACATTTAATAATACTCTCGCATTAAATGATATCGTTGAAAATTCATACAAGAATTACCTCCCTCTTACTCAGCGTCAGAAATTTTTAAATAAAGCAGGCAGTGAATCTGATGCCTTATTGCAATACAAAACCAGGCATATAGATAGGATGCATATAACCAGCAATCCATTTCAAATTAAGACAGGTCATAATAAAAAACTTTATCAGTATGGCATCATTGTTTTCATGCCCCACCGACAGGGTTGGTTGGGTATCCGCAATGGCTATAATTCACATGGCGTTTATGATAACCCTGGATATGTCGAAATTTTACAGCAGGAAGATGCTTCGATACATATGTGCCTAAATGAAACACTTGGCTACTTCATGGGTAGTGGTGATGAGGACACTATGGTTAACGTTGACAAGGAATCTTTTGAACATCTCAACCACTTTAAAGCAAACAAAGAATCGTTGATGGTAGCCACAAAAGCGTTTGGTATGGGTATAGACAAGCCAAACATAAGGATGACCATTCACATAAACATTCCGCAATCCATTGAATCGTTTGTACAGGAGGCTGGTCGAGCCGGTAGGGACGGGAAAATTTCCGTATCAGTTATTTTGTATAATAATGACTTATTGAAAGTGAGTTCCCGGCCCAAGGACCTTTTTCACCTGGACAAGGATGTACTCATGTATTTTCATAAAAACGCATTTAAAGGTCAGGTGAAGGAAAGGGTAATGATTTTTGAATTGAGGAGCAGGATTACCTATCCTAATACAAATAACCTTCAAATGCTTACTGACCAATTGAACGATTTGTACGGTACCGATGAAGTGCAATTTAATATTAGACCAGGCGGAGCAAATCATGCGAATCGCATCTTTATTAATACGGTTTCGGGAACTAGTATTGGATTTGTTTACCTCGATTCTCAAAACACGGGCATTTATAATGACTATGGAGATAATGCCTTTTGCCATCAAATTACAGATTGGTGTAAAAACCAGCTTCCCTTTAATCAACTCACGGGTGTTACCCCTCTCCGGGCATGGATGGATCAGGTTGTTGTAAACGCACAACAACAGATGGGATTGGAAAGATTACTTGGTGAAATGCAGGTAGGTGAAACGAAGGAACTACCTGTTCCTTTCTTCAACCGATTTTATTCTAAAAAAGTTGGCTCTTTAATGCAGTTCAGCCTCAACCAGGAACATTTGCAAAAAGTATTGGCTACACAGGCTACACAGCAGATTATTCAAATAGGAGGTCTTTCCCAACAGACTATTGCCAACTTCTTAAAAGATGCAGTTTTTAATGGTTTTGATTACCTTGAATTTGTTGAATCTCTCAACACAAAAAATGAGCAACTTTTACAAAAACTGTTATCCCTTGATGATCCATTTTCAATTGAATTACAAAAAGCCTACTTCATTCCCCGAAGCCAGGATGATACTGCAAAAGCTATTTATCGGTTGGTTTCCATTGGTATAATAGATTCATATACCATTGATTACCAGAATAAATTATACAAAATATTATTTGCAAAAAAGAGAGAGGAAGATTATTATACTGCATTGGAAGTGCTTATTGCACGGTATACTTCGAAGAATGTTGCCAGACGGGAGATAGAAAAGCTGAAAATAAAAGCACAAAAGGATATTGAAGTCGGAAATGCAAGTGTAATAAGCAAATGCCTGGAATACCTCACGGATTTCATTTATGGAAAAATTAAGGAAAAGCGTTTGCAGGCCATTGAGGATATCGTAAGGTTGTGCCAGACCTCCATAAATATCAAAGATCCACTGGAACAAAACAAGTACGTAAAAGATGAGATCTATTACTATTTCAATGCAAAATATTCAAGGCGTAAATTTTTAGAACGCACACGAAAGGGGGATTTGGAAGCATCCATGCCGGATGATTTGGATAATGAATTACAAATTGAGGTTACTATCGAAAAATACATTTCTTTGGTTGAAAATGAAGAAACTGGTGAATTTGTCAGTAATATCAAACATTTGCGAGGCTCAACGATGCGGATGCTTCGTTCAAATCCCGATAAACCGCAATACCGTATCATGAAATCTTTCTCGCTATTCATTTTGGCAGATACAATTAGGGAGTTGATAAATGAAGCAAAAGAAGAACTAGTGCGGGGTCTAATTGATTGGAAACACAATGAAAACTTCGATTTAAATGTTCAGGATTTCATAATTGCTTTTAAAAACAGGGTGAAACACCATGTGCTGAATTACGATGTGGAAAAAGCATTTGATGATATTGAGGACCATTACTATGCTTTATACTACGCTACATGGATGAGTAAATTTAATAAACAATTTTTGGTTCAATAATAAAAGCTATGGCATCACAAGAAGTACTTACAGCATTAGAAACCTTGCATCGGGAATTAGAAAAACTGGAGCCGGCAATTAAACAAGTGGAAACTGCACAGCAGATGATACAAATGGCAAAGACCATTCCGCAGATGCATCTGGACTTGTTAACGGAAGTAAAAGAAACAGATACCAAATACAAAGGTGAACTGAAAGACCTTTTTTCAAAGGAACTAATCGACATAACCGAGGAAAATAAAAAGTTATTTAAAACCACCGGTGAAATCCAGCGCCAGGTAAAAGCTGAACAGGAAGCATTGTCAAAATTGAAAGATACAATCCAATCTTTTTATGAGCGGGTAGAACGTATCAATTTCCCTGAAAGACTGGATAAACTGGATGCTAATATAGCAGGCATAATGGCAGCAGTGCTTTCAATACAAGGCCGGGTTGATCTTGTAGAAAGAAACATAACCGACCGTTTAAAGGACATTGCTGATTTTCAAAAAGAAACACGCAGTATATTGCAAAATATCTTCTCGTCGGTTATAAAGAAACAACAATTAAATGCATACCTAACTTGGGGTTTAATTATCTTGGGTGTTTTAGCGGTAATCACATTTTTCAAATTCCTATAAAGGGGAGAAAATAGCGAAAATATTAATCTTCTAATTTATATTTCAGACAATCTTCATCACCTATATTGTTTAATCATGTTACGGGTACGATGAATCCTTCTTTTCCATCTTTTAATCGACATCTTTTTTGAAACAGTTTTATTTATTGAAGTAGTAACTTTCACGTTTTAAGATATTTGAATAGTAAGAAAATGACAATAATTCAAATTTTAAAATAATGGAGATTATCTGTCATTTAAACCAAATATGTCTATATAAATTTTGGCATGCACCTCCTAAATTTGAAATAAATGACAGAAAGACAAAATGAAATCTATAAAGGTCTGAATTCTATTGGCCCAGAAATTGCCAATTTTTATTTTGATGGTGTCAAATTATTATCATGTGATTTGGCCACAAAATCCTATATTTTAGCTCATCTTCTTAGGGAAATTGATGGTGGATTAAGGAATATCTTTGAAGAGAAAGGCAAAAAAGACCAATTCCAAAAAGAACTTACTACTGAAGCTTTAGAAAAACTCTTCAATGAATTCAAAGAAGATTACAAACGTTATGACTATCTGAAAGATATAACTTTTGAAGACTTCAAAGAAGATAAAGGTCATATATCATCAATAATCGTATCCTTTGGATTTTCTTTTGATTCGCCATTAAGTAAGCAGTATATTAAGATAGCTCGATGGTTGCACAAGTACGCTCATAGAAGTGGGGCATTCAATATCCCAAGAGATCCTAGAGATGTAATCCACATTTGGAATGAGTTCGAAGAAGTATTATCTAAGCTTATCGGCAACTATTATGCATTAGCCGATCGAATGGATTCTTTTCTAAAAATGAAGGAACCAACCATGGAAATCCTTAGCACTCTTCCTAATTTACTTAATACTGAATCCCGGTATGTATATTTTTTTAATGGGTTAAAACATTCAAAATGGTTACCGCACCTTTATAAGGAGGGCTATTTTAGAGGTTCATTAAATCCTGAACCAATTGAATCTATTGACAATCCGGGTTTTTATTCAATGCCTGATTGGAGGATACTTCAATATCTAGAAGAAATCGCCAATCAAAATCTTGTAAATGAAACGCCCGAAATATCAGAAATGATTGTATTAATCATCAGGCATATTATTTCATTTAGGAAAGATGATGGTTCAAGAATTGAAAACTCAAGAACAGACTACGCTATTTTTAGAGTGATATGTACATTGCCTGAGAGATACATATCCGTTGACCATTTTGATTTTATTTCAGAGGCACAACGGGGTAAATGGTATGGTGGAACAAGTTTTGATTTTGGAATTTTTCTGGAGAGGTTAATTAATATTGGGAATACGGGGTTGCTTATTAATGCGATTGGGATTCTGTTAAGCTTTAAATATGTTGATGGTGAACAATTTGATAGAATTTTCTCGACATTTAAATCATATGATTTATCTAGAATGCTTTCTGATTTCAAACCAAAACTAATAAGTTGTTGTGGATTAGAATTATTAGGAATAGCCATTAAGAATGCAGAAGAAGCATTAAAACTTGACAGAACAATTTTTAACAACCTTTCTATTCCGGCAGTTGAAGACCATGAACAAACTTCCTTCCCTGAAAATTATGATTGTCAAATTGTATATTTAATTAGGGATTGTCTTGAGGTACTTCCATCCACATCTATTTCTACAATATTACAAGGCTTCTTAGATCATGATAATCCTATATTCAATAGATTAGCAGTTCACACGATTAAGTTAAGATTTATTGAGTTTGAAGATTTATTTTGGAAATGGAATGATAATCCATTGAATAAAACACTAGTAAAACATGAAATTTATGAATTAATTAAATTTCATGCTAAAGAATTTTCCTCAGAACAATTGGATCGAATCCTTTTTTGGATTGAAAAAGAAGTCTATTATATCCCTGAAGAGTTTGAAGGTCAGGAAGAAAGAATGAAATTATCAATAATATATAGGAAACTTGAATGGCTTAGTGCACTTCTTGAAACAGGCGATCCAAAAGTCTTTAAATTACAAGACGAATTGTGCGAAGGTAAGGACATTAAAATTGAGCACCCTGGATTTGATTCATGGCATGGAAGTATAATTGGCACTATCTCTCCAATATCAATTGAGCAGATGCTAAAAATGAATATTGAAGAAACTATTACATATTTTAATGAATTTAGTAAAGGAAATCAACCTTTTATGGGGCCATCGATTAACGGTCTTTCAGATGCGATTGTCCTTGCTGTTCGGAAAAACCCAAATCATTTTAATTCATCTTGTAAGGCTATACTAAGTTCTTCTTCATATTTTAAGTATTCTTGGATAAGGGGGCTTAATGAAAGTTGGAGAGATGAAAAGATGACTTTTGATTGTAAGGAGGTATTTCAAACTGTCCATGGTGTTATTATGGACCCCGCGTTTTGGAATGAACATAATGAAAGTGATATTCATTCTAGATGGTTTGTATCAAGCCTGTTATCATTTTTGGAAGTTGGATTACAAGATGATTCGCATGCCTTTACACCAGATTTACTTCCTTTAATAAAAGATATTCTGTTATGTATTCTTGAAAATGACAAATATGAAGTCTTCGATTATAAAAACTTAACAATGACAGTTTTAAATAATTCGAAAGGTAAAATCTTCTTGGTTTTGATGCAATTTTCCCTGAGAATGGCAAGGATTGAATCAAAAGCAACAGATATTTGGGATAATGATATACAAAGAATATTTACAGATATTATTGCATCAAAAAGAGATGTTCCACTGTGTTATTATGTTTTAGGGCAATTTCTGCCGGCGATTCAATTTTTAGATTCAGAATGGCTTGTGAAGAATTTCAATAATATATTCCCAATTGAAAATGAAACGAACTGGTCAGCTTCTTTAAGCGGATATTTTATTTATCACAGAAGACCAAATAAATTGTTTTTTGGTTTATTCAAAGAGAATGGACATCTTCAGAAAGTCTTTCAAAGAAATTTTGAAAATTTAGAAGAAGGGTCTATTAATAGCATAATCGAACAAATTTGCACAGCATATTTATATGAAGCACATGGAGTGAATCTTGAAGATACTTTGATAAAATTTCTCATTGAAGCAAAGGAGGAAAAAAGTTATTCTCCCCTGATATTTTTCTTTTGGAGTCCAAAATTTCCAATCGAAAAAGGGGTGTCACAAAGAATAAAACCACTTTGGGAAAAAATCCTTTTCAATTCAATTGAATTAAAAGACCCGGTTATGGATAAATATATTTTATCCGGAAGTTGTAAGTGGGTTAACAGCATACCTGAAATTGATGATGATATTGTTGAATGGATGAAACAAAGTGCGCGGTATATTTCTCAACAGGACAGGTATGCGATTATTGACGGCCTATCAAAACATATTAATAATGCACCTGAAAGGGTTGGTAAAATCCTTCTGGAACTATCTAAAAATGATGTCTCACATGACATGACTAGAGGCAAAGTTAGAGACATGATTGTGATTTTATATGAAAGTGGCAATAAACAAATCGCCAATGACATTTGTTTTCTTTACGGTGAGAAAGGGAACCATAACCTTAGGGATATTTATCTTAAATTCAATACCTGAACTTCGCGAAAGTGATGAAGTGACTATTTCGTAATCAATAGCAGGCGGTCACCCAATAGGCTGCAAGCAAAAAAAATCAGACCACTGATTACACACTTCATATTTATTTGCAATCCCTTTGATTCTTTTTCCTACTTTTAACCTTTGTTTTCTGATAGGTAAAAGTTGGAATGGAACACATTATAGGAGCATATGATGAAATTAGTTCTGGGCTCTCAATAACCTCATACCATGCTAAATACTTTGCCCACGAGCTGACCTTACGAAGCCCGTCCGATAGTATTCAAAAATTAGCATCAACATTGTTGGATGCCCAAGTCGACTTGAACCCCCACCAGGTCGAGGCTGCCTTGTTCGCATTTCGTTCACCTTTATCAAATGGCGCCATCCTTGCCGATGAAGTTGGATTGGGAAAAACCATTGAAGCTGGTCTCGTCATTGCTCAAAAATGGGCAGAGCGTAAAAGGAGAATCCTGATTATTGTCCCATCAAATTTGAGAAAACAATGGAACCAGGAGTTGTTAGAAAAGTTTTTCCTCCCCTCAACCATAATGGAAAAGGCTTCTTTCAATGATGAGATTAAGAAAGGCCATTTCAACCCGTTCGATCAGGAAGCCATATTTATTACGTCATATCACTTTGCAAAAGGGAAGGACATCTATATTCAAAAACCATCCTGGGATCTCGTAATAATAGATGAAGCACATCGGCTGAGGAATGTTTATAAGCCGGGCAACAAGATAGCCAATGCGATCAAAAATGCCCTGATCGACAAACCCAAAATATTATTGACTGCCACTCCTTTGCAGAATTCATTGCTTGAACTTTATGGTTTGGTAAGTATTATTGACGATTATGCTTTCGGGGATCTGAAAAGTTTTAAAAACCAATATGCAAGAATCACCCAGGAAGATAGTTATACAGACCTAAAAGAACGTCTTCTACCAATATGTAAAAGGACACTCAGGCGCCAGGTTCAGGAATATATAAGCTTTACATACCGGGTAGCAATCGTCCAGGAATTTTATCCTACACAGGACGAACAACGACTTTATGAATTAGTTTCCGGATATCTTCAGACCCCCGTTCTATATGCCTTACCTGCAAGTCAACGGCAGTTGATGACCCTTATACTCCGCAAACTTCTTGCATCATCTACCTATGCCATTTCTGGCACGCTGGAGGTACTATCTGCAAAGTTGGATGGATTGCTTAAGAACCAGGAACAACAGCAAGATCCGGAACAACTTGAAACCTCTTTATCCATAGACTTTGAAACATTCGGCGAAACGAAAGATGAATGGATTGATACTGATGAAGATGCTGCGGAGGAAGGGGATATTGTTGAGAAAAAGAATCTCACTGCCGAAGAAAAGAAAGAGATTCAAAATGAAATCGGGCAACTGAAAGAATTTGCCCGCTTATCGCGATCGATAATCAGGAACTCCAAAGGTGAAGCATTATTACAGGCTTTAAAAAGTGGTTTTTCCTCTCTTGCCGAAAAGGGGGCTTCCAGGAAAGCCATCGTTTTTACTGAATCTGTCAGAACTCAAAAGTATCTCTTCGGTCTTCTTGAACGATCAGATTATAAAGGCCAACTCGTTCTGTTCAATGGAACAAATACCGATCCTTTTTCTAACAAGATTTATAAATCATGGTTTGATCAACATCACGGAACAGATAAAATTACCGGATCAAAAACAGCAGATAAGCGGGCTGCGATTATAGATTATTTTAGAAATCATGCATCGATCATGATTGCTACCGAAGCTGCAGCCGAAGGTATTAATCTTCAATTCTGCTCTTTGGTAATAAACTATGACCTTCCATGGAATCCCCAAAGAATAGAACAGCGGATTGGACGTTGTCACAGGTATGGCCAGAAACATGATGTTGTCGTAGTCAATTTCTTAAATAAGGCCAATGCGGCCGACATTCGGGTATATCAATTACTTGCTGAGAAATTTAAACTTTTCGACGGCGTCTTCGGTGTAAGTGATGAAGTTCTCGGAAGTATCGAATCGGGAGTAGATTTCGAGAAAAGAATCGCAATGATCTATCAGAATTGCCGCACGGAGGAAGAAATTCAAAAAGCCTTCGATGATTTGCAGCTTCAGCTTGAAGAGGAAATTGATGATAAAATGCAATTCACCCGAAAATCGCTTCTTGAGAATTTTGATGAAGAGGTTCATGAAAAACTCCGGCTTAACCTCGCAACGAGCAAGGATTATCTAAGTCGATACGAGAACCTGCTTTGGAATTTAGCCCGTTTTTATCTGGATGAGGATGCTGTGTTTTCAGAAAAAGAGTATTCATTTTTCCTGAAGAGAAATCCACTACCTGGCCAGAATGTGAATCCCGGTCCTTATCGGATTGGGAAAAACATTGAAGATGCGAATGTGTTCCGCATCGGGCACCCACTGGCACAGCATATCATTGAAAAATGTAAAAACGTTAAACTACCGGTAACCGAAATTATATTTGATTATGATGGTTCTTTAAAAAAAATCTCTATCCTTGAGTCTCTGATTGGTCAGTCCGGTTGGCTTTCGGTAAATGTGTTGACCATTGAATCCCTGGAGACAGAAGATCATTTTGTATTAAATGGCGTTGCAGATAATGGGACAGTCCTTGACCAGGACCATTGCCACCGGCTTTTTTCATTGAATGGTGAGATTGGCAAACCGGGTGAACATTTGATCGTCCCTTATGAAGTCAGAACAATGCTTGCAAGATCTGCTGAAAAAGATACTGAACAGGTTCTTTTACGAAACTCCCAGCGGAACGCAGGTTTTTTCGATGAGGAACTAATCAAACTTGAAAAATGGGCAGAAGATAAAAAATCAAGCCTTGAAATAGAGTTAAAGCAATTGGATATCGAAATCAAGACGTTAAAAGCCGAAGCCCGCAAACTTCCCAGGCTTGAAGAAAAAGTAAAAGCACAGCGTCACATCAAGGAAATGGAAAAACACCGGAACGAAATGCGCATGAACCTTTACCAGCACCAGGATGAAGTGGATCAGCGCAAGGAGACCTTGATCTCAGACATCGAATCCAGGTTGAAGCAGATGACTTCAAAAAATGAACTGTTTACAATTCGTTGGACAATCAAATAAATTCATGATGAATTTTAATGACCTTATTCAGAAACTAAGTTTAACACACCAGTCTTTATATGTTTCGGTAGCAAAATCCGTAAATATTGCCATGACGATACGAAATTGGCTTTTCGGCTATCACATTGTCGAATACGAACAAAATGGTGAGGATCGGGCAAAATATGGATCACAATTGTTAAAAAACTTAACAAAAAGTGTTAACCTCAAGGGAATTTCCGAGACAAACCTGAAAGTATTTCGCCAGTTTTATCTGACTTATCCGGGTATTGGTCAGGCGCTGCCTGACTTATTCAAGACTTTTCCAATTAGTCAGACACTGCCTGACCAATTTCAAATCATTGATATTGAGCAGATACAGACTTCCGATAAAACCAAAATCCCCCCTAAAAAATTAGGACTCGAACCAGCGCGGGTACTACAGGTATTGTCTTTCTCCCATATTGTTGAACTGATTAAAATTGACGATCCTTTAAAGCGGGCATTTTATGAACTTGAATGCGTAAAAGGAACATGGAGTACAAGGGAATTGCAGAGACAAATAGAATCGCTCTATTTCGAACGTTCCGGTTTGTCAAAGGATAAAAAAAAGCTCTCTGAACTCGTAAACCAGAAAGCAGTTCAATTATCACCCCGCGATGTGATCAATGATCCGATAACCGTGGAATTTCTTGGTTTAAGTGACCGTGCGTTGGTTACCGAAACTGATCTTGAACAAGCCATTCTTGATCATTTGCAGATGTTTCTCCTTGAACTTGGCCACGGTTTCTGCTTTGAAGCAAGGCAAAAACGAATCCTGATCGATGATGAATATTATTTTATCGACCTGGTATTTTATCACCGGATCCTGAAATGTCACGTCCTGGTTGATCTGAAAACCGAGAAATTCAAGCACAGCCATGTCGGACAGATTAATACTTATCTTGAATACTACAAGAATGAAATAGTGCAGGAAGGTGATAATCCGCCAGTCGGTATTCTTTTATGCACTGATAAGGGAAATACCCTCGTAAAATATGCAACCGCAGGTCTGGAAAAGAGTGTGTTTGTGCATAAATATTTAGTAGAGCTGCCAAGTAAAGAAGCATTGGAAAAATATCTTAGTTCAGAAACTAAATAAATCTGATATGTTCCTTTCAGAAATCAATATTGAAGGATATAAAATTTTCAAGGAAAATTTTATTGCAAAACTTAATGAAGGACTTACTGTTATTGTTGGTGAGAATGGAACTGGAAAGACTGCCATTATTGATTCCATTCGGGTATTATTGTCTGAAGATGAATTTGGAAGAGTGGGAATAGGAGAATCGGATTTTCATAGAGAATTGACAAAGCAAGCGAAGGAAAAGGGAGTTGAGAATATTAAGATAAAAGGAGTATTTTCACATCTCAATGAGGTTGAACAGGTTGCTTATTTGCCATGGTTAGATTATTCAGACAATTCTAAAGCTACATTAAATGTTGCTATTGAAAATAAAGAAGATAAGCTTGGAAAATATAAATGGAATAAATGGGGAAATGAAACTGTTAGTGGAGTTTTTGAAGCAGAGCTTGTTGAGGCAATACGTTGTATTTACCTTCCCCCATTACGAAATGCACCTGAAAAATTACAGGCATATAGAGGCTCACGGTTAGCAAGACTAATTCGGAACCTGACAAAAAATGAAGATCCCAAGCAAAAGCATGATCTGGAAGTTAAGGCTAATGCATTTAATAAAGAACTTTTAAAAGATAAAGACATTGAGAAAATTGATGGAATCATAAAAGAAAAAATAATTGCTGCAGTCGGTTCTGTTTTTGGACAAGATGCAATGATTCAATTTTCAGAAGTGAATTTTAACCGTATCATTGAAAGACTAAAACTTCTGTTTTACCCAAATTTAATGTTAAAATCTGAGAATAATCATGACAATGATAGTATGTACAGGGAACTTGATGAGAATAGCTTAGGGTATAATAATATTCTCTATTTAGCGACAGTACTTACCGAACTTGAGGGGTTGAAAAAGGATGAAACATTCCTGAAAATATTACTTATTGAAGAACCTGAAGCACACCTTCATCCTCAGTTGCAATCAAAGCTTTTACAATATTTAAAAGAACAATCAAAACAGGAGAATTTTCAAATAGTTGTAACCACCCATTCACCAACAATTGCAGCATCAGTCGGATTAGATACGATCAAGGTAATTACACAGAATTCGGTTTTTAGTCCACCACAATTCTGTGAATTGTCAAAATGTGGTTTGACAGATGATAGCAGATTCTTTCTTGAACGCTGGCTAGATATCACAAAATCAACATTACTTTTTGCCAGAGGGGTATTATTGGTAGAAGGTATTGCTGAAGCTTTGGTCTTACCCGAATTGGCAAAAATTGTCATTAAAAAGTTTAAATCGAAATGTGATTCAGTGAAACAAGCGGAGACACTTGAGGATTTTGGTGTTTCAGTGATAAACATGAATGGAGTTTATTTTGATCATTTTATGCAACTTTTTTCAGGTTATTCAAAGGATGTAGCTGGCTGGATTTCTGAAAATATTGATAAAATAAATATATTATGCGCAGGTATAACAGATAATGATCCTAAGAAAAATAGAAAACCAACTCACAAAAACAAGTTTAAAGGTAATAATAGATGTCTTTATTTAATTGATGAATTAAATAAATACTCTGAAAAATGTAGATTATTTTCAAATCTTAAAACTTTTGAATATGATCTAGCACTTGAAGGTGACAATCTTAAATTCATATTGGAAATAATTTCTGAAAAAATTGTGCTTGATGGAAAACTCAGAAAAGAGGTGAATCATTTCAAGACAGAAGATTGGAGTAACAAGAATGATATTGAAAAATCTGATGTTGCTTATTGGATATTATGTAGATTAGAAAATGCTTACCCCATCGGTAAAGGGGAATTTGCGCAGATTCTTTCAACAAAATTGAGTAAAGGCGAGATTGTTCTATCTGTACCTGAATATATTGAATTAGCAATTAAATGGGTAATTGGTATTAATGAGAAAACAGTTAGCGCATGAAAAAAGAGGAATTGCTACCTGTCATTTACAAAAGATTGAAAATTACTGATTCAGATGATAACATTAATCGTCTGACTTTAGAGCAAATGGAATTTATCACACATGATATAAATATTCCTTGTTATCTGGAAGCTTGTCCTGGCAGTGGTAAAACGGAAGTGGTTGGAATAAAGGCTGCTTATGAACTTATTGATTGGAAAGTAATGTTTTCTGGAATGGCTTTTCTTTCCTTCACAAATAACGCATCGGATGAAATCGAAAAAAGGGCAAATAAATATGCTGGATCAAATGCAACAAAACATCCTCATTTCATTGGCACCCTCGATAGCTTTTTCTATAAGTATATTTTATGCCCTTTTTTTCATAGTCATGTTGGATTTAATGGTAAGGATGGTGATTGCAGCCCTAGGGCAATTGTTGATGAAAGATCTGATGCCGCATTTTTAAGTAACAATAAATACCACCCAAAAACCTATTATGCGATACCAAACCCCAGTAAAGTAATGGGAGCTAACCCGTTTATTGGAATACCAATAAGTGCAAATAGGTTCTATTTTGATATTATAAACAAAGATTTTTTCGTTTTGCCCCCTATCAATAATGCTAGGATATTTTCGACTTTAACTGATATTTTAAAAAGACCAGAACAGAAGGCATATCTGCAACCTTTAAACTCTTGGCTAACAGTGGAAAAAATATATGAAGGGTTTTGGTCCACTAAAAACGTATTTTGGAAGGATGGCTTTCTTACATTTAGAGATAGTGAATTTCTTGTTTTAAGGATTATTCATCAGAAAGAGGGAATTAGAAAGAAACTTATTAAAAGATTCCCATATTTAATTATTGATGAATGCCAGGACTTATCACCCATGCAGTTGATTATACTTCACAGCCTGGTTCAAGATGGCTTAAAAGTTCATTTCATAGGTGACTTAAACCAATCAATCTATAAATTCAGGGAGGTAAAACCAAAGAACATCTCCGATTTTATTGATCAAGAAGGTTTGATTAAGCTCAAGTTGATTAATAATTTCAGAAGCAATCAAAAAATTGTCGATGTATTTTGCAAGATCTTTCCTGGTAGTATTGTTGGTAACGAAAAGCAATATCTAAAAAAATGTTTGTATCTAATTGAATATGAAGAAGACGAAATTCCTAAACTAATAAAACGATATCAACAAATCATTCTTGAATCGAAGAATGAAGTTGCCGAAAATTATAAACAATTTGAAGGTGAATTTATTAAGGAATCCCGAACTGCAATAATAATGCGTGGAACAACTTTGTTAAATAAATTCAAACCATATAAGACTGATAGCAATAATTCATTGACAATGTTATCTGTGGCGTTGCAATTATGGAATTCGGAAAAAAAACCTCTGAAATATTAGATCATTCAATAACCCTATTTGGGTGTTGTCTTTCACAATTAATCTATGAAAAGCAAGGTAATATTCGAAATCAGTATTGCCCCGAAGGTATTTCTAAAGCGAATTGGAGAATCTCTTTAGCCACATTAATGAATCATGCGAGTCGTGCATTGTTTCCTTTCATTGATCTCAAGGGTAAAAATCTTTCATATAGCAATTGGGCTAAAATAGTTAGAGAATATGTTCCCTTATTGTTTGCAAACCTTCCAATAAAACCAAATATTGAAGAAAATCAAGTTAAAATAATTGCCGAACATGGCTTAGGTTCAATTGAAGTCGCCAATAATGTATTGAAATATAAATCAGGAAGTAAAATCAGAACGACAACAATTCACAATGTCAAAGGAGAAACTTTAGACACCGTTTTGGTTGTTAGTTCTTTAGACAGGAAAAGCAAGGGGGGACACTGGAAAGATTGGTTTAATTCTTCTACAGAAACCGAAGATGAAGAAGAACATAAACGATATGGTTTTGTTGCTTTATCTCGTCCAAAACATTTACTTGTTTTAGCCGCACCAAAATTAAATAGTGAGGATCGTACTCTTTTTACTGGATACGGATTCCAAATTGAAAATTTAAAAACAGAACCACTTTTTTGATATATGAAACAAAAACTCGAACTCACCTGGATTGGCAAAGACCAGCAACCGCAATTGGAACCCCGTATTCTGATCGAAGACCGGGAAAAATCCTTCGGCGATCGGAATAGTCAGAATATGCTTATCCATGGTGATAACCTTCTTGCATTAAAAGCGTTGGAGCAGGAATACACTGGTAAAATAAAGTGTATCTGTATTGATCCACCATATAATACTGGCAGTGCTTTTGAACATTATGATGATTGCATTGAGCATTCACTTTGGTTGAGTCTAATGCGAGATCGTTTAATTATTCTTCAAAAACTAATGTCAGATGAAGGAACCATATGGATTGCAATAGACGATAACGAATGCCATTATTTAAAAGTATTGTGCGATGATATTTTTGGTAGAGCATGCTTTATTACTGCTATTGCATGGCGTTCTGGTGATGCTCCCAATAATGATTCAAAGCAATTTTCTATTGACCACAATACAATACTTGTATATTCTAAAAAACCTGATTGGCGGTCAAAATCACTTGCACGAACTGAAATTTCAAATGCACATTATAAAAATCCTGATAATGATCCCCGTGGTGCATGGTTCTCTGGAAATGTTTCTTCTCCAAACCCCAGACACAACTTGAAATACATCTTAACTGCGCCAAACGGAACAATTATCAATCCGCCAACTAATGGGTGGAGATGGAAAAAAGAAAAAATGCTTGAAATGATTGAAAAAGGTGAAGTGGTTTATTCAAAGGATGGAACTCGTATAATAAAAAAAACATATCTTGAGGATCAAAAGGGACTTGCACCTTCAAGTATATGGTTTGACATTGATGAAACAGGTCATAATCGTCAAGCAAAATATGAATTAATAAAGCTTTTTCCTGGTATTCCAACATCAGAATTATTTAAAACCCCAAAACCAGAACGATTAATAAAGAAAATTCTGTTAGTTTCGACCGATGAAAACGATTATGTGTTGGACAGTTTCTTGGGTTCAGGCACTACTGCGGCGGTCGCTCACAAAATGAAGCGAAATTGGATCGGTATCGAATTAGGAGATCACTGTGATACATATTGTTTACCACGCTTGAAAAAAGTAATTACTGACAAAGACCAGGGCGGAATTTCTGAATCTTTAGATTGGAAAGGCGGTGGTGGTTTCAAATACTATTATCTGGCGCCAAGCCTTCTGCAAAAGGATAAATACGACAATTGGATAATTGATAAGTCATATAATGCGGAAATGCTTGCCGCTGCCATGGCGAAGCATGAAGGTTTTCGCTTTAATCCTGATGAACATGTTTTCTGGAAGCAGGGGCAGAGTACCGAAAAGGATTTCATTTTCACGACAACTACGTTTATAACGGTTGAGTACCTCGATAAAATCCGAGAGGAGATGAAACCAGAGGAGACCTTGTTGATTTGTTGCAAAGCCTTCCAGGAACCATGCGAATCAAGGTTTGCCAATATTAACATCAAAAAAATTCCACACATGCTGCTGGGCCGGTGCGAATTCGGGAAAGATGATTACAGCCTGAATATCGTAAATGTACCGTTGGAAAATGAGCAGGAAGCAAATCATGATACGGATTCCGGCGTGGACATTACGATTGAGAAAAAGATTTCGTCGCTCAGGAAAAAAGACAAGAAACAAGAAACCTCTGATCCAACCCTGTTTTAACACTTCGTTTCACCATGGATAGAATTGCCAATCAGATTAATAACCGCCTCAGTCTTCGACCCCCACAAACAAGAAGTTTGGAAATCCTTTCGGAACTCGTAACCGGGGAACAAAATATTCTCCAGTCCTCTCCATTGGAAGAAAAGCTTAAAGCAGTGAATGAGAAATTTCGCACTTGTGTCGATTTTGAGCGGGATTTTCCATCTTTGTGCTTTGCTCTGGCAACTGGTGTTGGCAAGACCCGGTTGATGGGTGCATTCGTCACTTACTTGTATCTCGCAAAAGGGATCAAGCACTTTTTTGTACTTGCCCCAAACCTGACCATTTATCAGAAACTGATGGATGACTTCCAGAATCCTCAGAATCCAAAGTATGTATTCAAAGGAATAGGTGAATTTGCAACGGAACCACCAAGGATCATTACCGGAGACAATTACAGTGAATTATCACAGTCCCGTTTATTTCAGTCCGACGTTCATATCAATATTTTCAACATTTCTAAAATCAATGCTGAAACCAAGTCCGGCAGGGAACCAAGAATAAAACGACTGGTAGAATACCTCGGTGAGTCCTATTTTAATTACCTGAGTAAATTGGATGATCTGGTATTATTGATGGACGAATCCCATCATTACCGTGCCGACCGTGGGATGCAGGTCATTAACGAACTTCAGCCATTAATTGGTTTGGAACTCACAGCAACACCACAGGTAGAGCGTGCAGGAACTCCGGTAAAATTCAAAAATGTCGTTTATGAGTATTCCCTGTCTCATGCTATTCGTGATGGTTTTGTGAAAGAACCTTGTGTGGCCACCCGACGCGACTTTAATGCCGATGCTTATAAAATTGAAGAACTTGACCGGATAAAAATTGAAGATGGTATCCGGATTCATGAGGATACCAAAGTCGCCTTGGATATTTATGCCCGTGAAACCGGCACCAGGCAGGTTAAACCCTTTGTTTTAATTGTTGCCAAAGAGACTGACCATGCGGCAGAGATCAAAAAACTGATACAACAAAACACCTTTTTTGATGGTCGTTATGCTGATAAAGTGATTGAAATCCATTCCAATCAAAGGGGAGAAGAAAAGGAAGAAAACATTCAGCAGTTACTTTCGGTTGAAGATCCAGACAACCGGACTGAGATTGTGATTCATGTGAATATGTTGAAGGAGGGGTGGGATGTAACGAATCTTTATACCATTGTTCCCCTGCGTACGGCCGCGTCACTTACGCTCAGAGAACAGACCATCGGCAGGGGGCTTCGTTTACCCTATGGCAAACGTACCGGAAACCCTAAAGTTGATAAACTGACCATCGTTTCTCATGATAAATTCCAGGAAATTATTGAAGAAGCCAATAAACCTGATTCCATTATCCGGAAAGAAAACATCATCGAGATTGATCCGATAGAACTCAGCAGATCAAAAGAAGTAATATCCGTAACCTCAACACTGGATATCAAATATGAAGCTGAAAAACAGGAAATAGCAAAGATCACAGACGAAAAGAAAAGGGAGGAAGCAACCCTTACACTGGAAATCAAGCAGAATATCCTGCAAGATTTGCCTGAATTGGCCAAGATTGTTAGAAATGTCAGTGAGATCAGCAGCGATGAGGTTAAAAAAATTGCCATCGACCGGTTTAAAAGCCGGATTGAAAGCAATCCGCAAACGCAGTTATTCATTGCCGATATGGTTGCTGAGGCTGAAATTATTTATGCAAAAGCTGTCAAAGATTTTACTGATAACATCATTGAGATTCCCAGGATCATCATCCAACAGTCCGGCGAAATCAAACATGGGTTCCACGATTTTGATCTGGATACGAAAAATTTAAACTTCCAGCCTGTATCAGAAGAAATACTTCGGCAATCCTTAAAGGACAATTCACAAGAAATCATTCAGGGGAAAGGCCGCATTATATCCGATACAAACGAGAATATTTTAGTTAATGAGCTGGTCAACTATCCTGAGGTGGATTATGATTCTCAGTCCGATTTATTATTCAAATTGTCATCCCAGGCTATCGAAAAATTCAGGACCTACCTTAATGATGATGATCTTTATAATGTAGTCCTATATAATAAGCGTGAGATTGGCCGATTCATATTTTCGCAGATGATGTTGAAATTTTACATTGAGGAACCCAAATATGAGGAACCAGTGGTTTATCCATTTGAACGGATCCTTGATCATAACTATTCAAAATACACCCAGGATAAGATTCATCTTTATACGGATACAATAACTCCCACTTCTTTGATACCAGGGCTTTTGTTCAGTGGATTCTCCAAGGCCTATCACCATTCATATAAGTTCGATTCAAAGACAGAAAAAGACTTCTCTATAATTCTTGAACAAGATAAAACCGTTCTGAAATGGTTACGGCCCGCGCAAAATCAATTCAGAATTTATTGGAAGCACAATTCAAAGCAGTATCGACCTGATTTTGTGGTTGAAACCGCCGATTCAATATATCTTGTTGAAACAAAGAAAGAAGGAGATATTGATGCGGCCGATGTTCAGGAAAAAGCCAAAGCGGCATTGGAATATTGTAAACATGCAACGGATTATACCCGCATGAATGGCGGCAAAGCATGGAAATACCTGCTAATTCCGCATAACGAGGTTTCCATTTCATATAGTTTTTCATTTTTTGAAGACCGATTTTTGCAATAGCTATAGATGATGCGATAAATGGTACAATAAGCCCCTTTAGTGCAAATGTCGCTGCGTAGGTGACATTTATTGCTTTATATATTCATTATCAAGACAATAAAAGGCAAGTACAACATCTGCGGGAAAATTTGGATTGAAGTTCCAACATTAATCTAACTTGTTAAAATGATGACTTTGTCCGGATTGTCAAAATGAGTGAGCAATTAGAAAAAAAATATTTAAATCATAGGGTTTTTGCGGAGTTGACCGAGTATGCCGATTTTTATTGCAGTTTGTCATTTTCAATAATGAATTGGATTTCACAAGGAACAAAAGCAATCACAAATATTGACACTTACGTTTATTCATCGATTCAAGGCACACTTGAGTCGATACACGACTTATTATTAAAAGGACGGATAAATGATTCGTATGCGTTGTTACGAAAGTATTACGACTCGTCAATCATCAATGTTTACTCAAACCTTTACCTGTCGGACCATGTGAGTATTGATAATTTCATTGTTTCTCAAATTGACAATTGGAGGAAAGGAACGGAAACCTTACCCGAGTTTAGAATAATGTCAAAATACATTAAAGATTCCCCAAGGCTTTCCGCTATTTCAGCCTTGCTTTATCATGATAGTACATACCAAACCATTAGAGAACGCTGTAATGACCATACTCACTACAACTATTATCATAATGTATTATTAAATGACAATGAAATCCTGCTTCAGAATAGACTGGCTTTTTTAGAAACTTTTTCAAAGGACTTGGAAGACATTTTCATCCAGCATTTTTCATATGTTTTCTATTTAAATGACCATTATTGGATGTCGAGCGATCATATAGACAGTTTAGATGTTGGAGCCACACCAGAAGAGGGTTCTCAATATTTCGTTGCTCCGTTTATTCAGAATATTTTTGATACGGTTATAAAGGCGAAAAGACCCGACATAGCAAACGAGATAAAGAGTAAATCATTAATGACAATCGAATGAGGAACAGGATTACAAATGTGACCAGACAGCATATTGCTGACGAAACATTAATTGCCAAACTGTGGTATCATGGCAACCAACAGGAACCAGACTTTTTAATCCGATTATTTGATTTAAAAGGGTTACCATCCAGGGATGACCGATATAATAACGCTTATGATGACATCTATCAGCATATGGTCAGAAATGCCGACTGGGATATCAATTGGATTTATGCAGACCCAAGAATTAATCTACTTCATTGTGAAGATAGCGTTTACCTTAACTTTCTTGCATCAACACTACATCCTATTGTCAGGACTAATCCAGATGATGTCGCAAAACTGCTGGAAATATACAATAAGTATTTACATGCCGATGGATTCGAGATTTCTCAAACTGATGAGATATCGGGTAAACCAGTATTTAGCGGGCGACAAAAAGTCATTGGGCTGGCTCACCTCACGGCAAAAAAGGCTGAGATAAAGAAATATTTAAATACAGCCTATGTTAATAGTAAAATTACAACCATGCATGATGCCATCACCAAAGACACTGACCTGGCGATTGGCACAGCAAAGGAACTTTTGGAAACTACGTGCAAATCCATCTTGAAGCAGAAGGGAGTGACAATTGATGATGAATGGACATTACCACAACTTTTAAAGTCAACAACAGCAAATCTTGATTTCACGCCAAAGGAGGCTGCCGACCCTGGTCAAGCAGAAAAAGCCATTAAACAAATCCTTGGAGGAATTGCCTCAATCGTTCACGGAGTTGCAGAATTAAGGAATGGATACGGTACTGGGCATGGGAAAGATGCGAATTTTAAAGGTTTAGAAATCAAATATGCAAAACTTTTAGTCGGAGTAGTTTCAGAAGTCGTTATTCTGTATTTAGCTACCAATGGGGAAACAGCGGAATTAGTTGAAATCCAAGATTATAATATGATACAAGACATCACATTACTAATATGACCACAGAAGATTTTTCAAATATCGTTTCCACTCTCGTTATTAACGGGTTTAACATCAATCAAGTTGATAGGTTATCGCCAGATAATCCAATTATTAATGTTTACCGATACGATAGATTAGGTGCTGAGATTCGTTATAGCATTCTATTTTCCTCTGACAAATCTGAAACTCCAATTTTAGGAGTATTGGAAAAAATAGCCAGAAATTACAATTCAAAGGCTGTTTTAGTCAGCGACCATCTAAGCATATCAAAACTTACCGTCTATAAATCAAAGCAATTCTTTGATTTTTTTGGTGGCATTGTAAACACTGGATTGATTTTAATTCCAAATCTTTCAGATATACTCAATGAACTTGGACATAATAGACTTCCCTATGGATTAACTGGCGACCCAGAGGATCTTCTTGAACTTTATGCAAGTGAATGCTTTCAATTTATTTTTGAATCACCGACAAGGAGATACGGCAGTGACAGGCTATTTGAAAAACTCCCAGACGGAGTAATTCTGTGCAAAGGAAGATTCATGATTCTCTTTGATTCAAAAGCATACAAAGATGGTTTTGATATTAAATCGGATGACATTAACCGATTTACTTTTTACATTAATGATTTCAATAGTCGTTATGGCAGCGATTTTGGCAAAATTTTCTCAATAGTAATTGTATCTGGTCATTTTAATGATTCAGAGGAGTCCATATCAAATCGTTCGTCAGAATTATATCAACAATGCAACTGTAAACTCTCTTGCATTAAAAGCAAAGAATTAGGCGATATAGTTCAGATAGCAAAGGACCATCCTGACCTCAGAAGGTCGATAAACTGGAAAAGTGTTTTCGGAAATCTTATTATTGAAACAAAGTTCGTTGAGAAAGAAATAAAAAGGGTTAAAAAGGACAAATTACATTGATATGGGGACATCGGTTAGCCAATCATCACCACGAAAATCTTCAAGTTGGAAGCGTGTATTCGTTTGCTACGAAAGTAATAATCTCCCTGAAAACAGAGTAGTCAACGAGGTTTGGAGAGCATCTGAAACTTCAGAAAAGGGGAATGCTCCCCTTTCATCAGAAATGAAAGCGGCGGCGATTTATTCATGTTATGAAGCCGTTAAATCATCAAACAATTATCAAGAGGCATTGAATAAGTTTAACAATCAGATAATTTCAACTAAAAGCAATTCTATAATTGCAGAGTTTGCTAAACGGGTAATCCCTCCTTCCTTTCAGTCAAAAAATCCATCGGCTCAGTGGGCGAATAACTTCTTTACCGAAGTGACCAAATATGTCATTTCACGAGATGCTTCTGGATTTGTTGGCGAGAGTTTCAGAAATAAATCAGTTAAAGAATTAGTTGAGTTCAAAAACTCAATAAGTAATAAAGTGAACAAAATTATCAGTTCTGAAAAGAAAGATTTCAAATCTCATTCAGATTGGAACTCCTTTATAGACAAATCAATTGCAAAATTAAAATCCAGTAGATGATGACAGCGATGAACGTAAATATTGGAAAGGAAGGGACTGGCTATGATATTCATTTGTGTCCTGGTCAAAATTTATATACAGGGATAGATAAATTTACCGAAGAATTTGGAAAAGCAAATTCGCTGGAAGAAGACCTGTTTAATCTCGCATCAGGTATTTATGCTACTGACCTTGCAATTCTTAGGCAGGAAAGGGAACATTATATTAGAAGTATCAATCTCAATGTCGAAGTGGTTAACCTTCATGCATTTGAAAGAGTAAAAGACTTATTGGAAAGGGCGCTCTTGACGGTCAGTAGAGATAATTGGAATATTACCTTTCTTCAGAAACATGGAACTCCTTGTGGGGATTTTGATTGGCAGATAGAGGAAGGTGCCGTCTTGTTGTTTTCAGGAGGTATTGATTCCATGTGTGCAGCAGCAGATTTTGTAGGTCAGAATAGGAACTTGGTGCTTGTAAGCCATAATTCTCATGGTAATACTGTTATTGATAACTGTCAGAAAAGTGTTCATGACTCGTTGGAAAAGCATTTTCATAAAACAATCAAACATATTCATATTAAGGTATACGGAAGAAAAAAGGGGACATATGTTTTTCCAGAAGACCGAGAAAACACACAAAGAACTCGTTCATTTCTTTTCTTGACATTAGCAGCACTGGTTACAAGAAGAAGTAATGTCAACAAAGTGCTGTACATGGCAGAGAATGGTCAATTCGCAATTCATCTTCCATTGAATCAAGCAAGAGTTGGACCGTTTTCAACGCATACTGCTGACCCACAATTCGTTCAGTATGCTCAGGACATTTTTCGAATACTTTTAAGCAACCCAAGTTTTGAGATATTCAATCCCTTTCTTTATAAAACCAAAGCCGAAGTTTTTGCGGTGTTACCAGTGCCTCTCCAAAAACAAGCATATCATTCTGCTAGTTGTTGGAAGATTTCACATGTGCCTGGGAATAAGCATTGTGGCTTTTGTGTGCCGTGTATTTCAAGACGAATTGCCATTGAATATAATAACATGACTTTCAATGAGTACGACTTTGATATTTTCACTGCGGATATGAATAAACTTACTGATGATGACGACAAGAAAAGAAATCTCATTGATTATCTGGAGTTCGTTTCTAAGTTCAAAAAGGTTACTAAAGCCAATAGAAACGATATTCTAAATGAGTTTCCAGAATTATACAATACTGCGTTTGACACGGATGAGGCGTTAAAACTGTATGAAAGAGTTTCATTTCAATCATTTGAGGTGTTTAAAAAGTACCCACAAGTATTAAAAATTATCGGATGAAAAAAATCTCTTTTAGTCAATTGGAATCAGCGAGAAAAAATCCGACCACTTTTGCAACATCTTTAAGGAGTCTAGACGCAGGTAATGGTCGTTTTTCCAAATACATGGCATGGCAGTGTGCGATTTTTTATTACCACAAACAGAAGGGGGACCTTTCCAAGGCAATTACATATTTTGAAACAACGTTTCAAAGGAATTTTAAAGATAACCCGAAGAATGAAATAGAGAGGAAAGGATATGTAGAGCAATTAATTGCCTATGCTGCTGATGAGCAGAAAAACAAATTAACCTACCTTGAGCATAAAAAGAGAATTAGTATTCCGCTGACAAGTAAATTGCGATTAGGAGGAGAACTGCCACTCATAAAGATGAATGACAAGTATGGCTATTCCGTTTACTTTTTGAGTAGAAAAAGTGCAACTTGGGAGACTGAACTTAGATTTCCTATTGTTCAGAATTTTGTAGCCCGAACTCTCTACAATGTTGATTTATCAGAGGTTGAAGTAGGTGTCTATGGGCTGGATTTCAAAAAACATGTCCAACAAACCTACTCAGCCAGCGACATTGGTGATGCTGTGAAAGAACTACAATCTGTTGGAAATGCAATTTCCTTGGCTCTATGAATTTTCTTCATTATAACCAATGTAAGCCAAAATCAATTGAAAGGATTCAGGGACTCAATGCATAAAAATATAATTCCATGGACAGAGACGAATTGATAAATGTGATTTTGAAATCTGAAATTGTATCGGATTGGCATTGGTTTAATTACCATTTCAATTTTTACAAGGGAGGCTTTGAACACCCTTTTGCGAAATCAATTGTGGATTGTTTATTTGATATTGGTGAAAAAATTGAAGGTGCTAATATCGATTTGATAAAAAAGTTAGCTGCAATTCATGGCGTTGAAAAGGACAAAGAGCATTATGAGAAGTTAATGCAGGTATTAGCAGAGATTTTAATCATCCATAAAGCAGCTACTTACGAATGGGCTGACTTTGAGAGATTTGAGTATGAGCCAACTACTGAGTTCTCAAATAAGAATCCCGAACTTAATGTTCATGCAGGTAAAAATATCATTGGCATCGAGGTAAAATCGCCTAAACTACTCGAATACGAGACCCATAGAACGTTGAAACCGTACCAGTTTACTTCAAGGAATCCATTCATTCGCAGTCTGTCAGAAGAGGAAGCCACACTACCAAGAGACAATCCTGTTAAAGATTTTTTGCTAAGTGCAGATGAAAAGTTTGCTTTTTTCAAGACCAAGTATTCCAATTATATTTCAGTACTCTATATTGTTTGGGATGATTTTATTAATGAACCTATTTCCGCTTTGTTGAGTGAACCCCATGGAATTTTTATGTCGGAGAGTTTTGCAAAAGATAAAAGTGGAGCGATTTTAAAATTTGAAAATGTTGATTATGTGATGATTTCTCGGCATAGATTGCAATTCCAGAAGATGGCAGGAAATGAACCATTTCCTGATTTCATCAGACATCCAATGGATTATGGACAAAGGGATATTTTTCCATTCAAGGTGATTATTAAAAATCCTTATACAAAAGTTGATTTGACCAAGGATTTAATTGAATGTTATCAAGTCTTTGAACCTTGCATGGAAATGGGGGCTGAATATATTCCAGGTGATATTATTGCATGGTTTCACTTTTAAGGAATAAAACAAATGTAGATTTTTGACTCCTGTGGACACATGTGGACACAAAAAATCGAGGCTCATATTTGATTAATAATTCAAAACCTCGCTGGTCCTCAGTCATCCTCGTTTTTTATTCAGAAAGTGAGGTAAAACCAATAATAGACTATTTCGGACTATATTAATCCCCACTACTTTTTCGTTAAAACATTTTCAACCAGACATAGAGATTGTCTCACTTATTGCTTCATTTCTTTTTCCATCGGTTAGCAGAAAAACCGTCATAATAGAAATAAATAGCATCAATAATTGTACTTATTATCAAAACAATCAAAGGCTCATTAAAAAAACTCTTCTGGATAAATATTTAATTCATTCATTTCCTTAATTTTGAATAAAGATTTGTGGAATGAATTTGATTAAATGTGTTATAATTGGTTTTTAACTATGTGTTCCTTAAACGTGTATGAAAAAGATTCATCAACTTGGGTTGGAGAACTTTGTGGTAAAGTTGTAACTACTATTGAACTCTATGTTGATGAGGAGGGTGATTTTTGGATTAACAGTGCATCAACTGAAAATTCTCGGATTGTTTAAGATATAAGGAGTCATCAACAATGAATTCCCTGGACCCGTATCCCTTTTCGATCAAGGCCCTGGCATTCCTTATTGTGGATGAAATAAAACTATCAACATCTGTCCTCACGCTATCATCACTGATATCAATACCCCGCAGTTTTTCACAAGTTAAGATCAAATCCTCTGCGGTTTTTTTCAGATAAGTTTCAGGACTTACATCGACTGTGTCCGAAATAAATGATCCCACGGAGGAAGGATCTTCATGATTTAAGTCAGACAAGCGGATCCTTATTATTTCTTGATACTCGGAAATTGCATGAAATACCTTGAAAGCCCGGTAAGCATCCTTCAGGTCTTTGATCAGTTCTGTTTCTGATTTGATCGCATCTAGAAGATCTGATGGTTTGTGTGATCCATCATTCCGGGGAGTACAGGCAAATAATACAAAAAAACAGATTCCCCACTTTATCATTATTCTTTTCATAAAACTATTTATTTTAACAATTAGATATTCAGTGACTAATCTCTTCCCGAACTTCTTCTATTATCTATATTATCAAATAAGTACAAAGCTGGTTTTTAACGCGTTGAACTTTGTCGTCAAACCATTTCTTGTTCCAACCTGCAGCAGATAGGATCTTTTATTCTTGAAAAACATGATAGCTTTGGTTGGCAACCCTAGTTGGTCAAAAGAATATTCTAAGGCGGAAACACCCTGATATGTAATATAGGTATAAGGTATGCCTGCCTTTGACAAATTAAGGGCATATTGATCCAGGCACTTCTTTTCGAAATACGAGTAATTTGAGGCAGTTACCTTTTTATAACTACCAGCTTCGTTGTATACATTGATGTTGACAATAACGCCACTTTCCGGATCGTCTTCATTTTCAGCACAGATATAAGCAGCTACAATATTATTGGCGCCTTGCTGTTTTGCCATTTTAATAAATGTAGAGTTGACATACAATCTGCATCCACATTTTACCTTAAAGCCAGCAGATGTAAATGTTTGATAACTGTTCTGTGCGAACATATTGGCAACTGAAAAAAGCGCAATAATGATAATTGAAATGATTTTTGTTTTCATGATTTTTTAGGTGTTAAAGAATTTTATTAATAATGCTATGGTTAGAACAATGGTTAGAACAATAACTGTCAGGATAAGCAAGGATAATATTTGGCTTTTGATTTTTTCTAATGCTGCGCCAACTCCGGTTTTTGTCATTCCTCGTATGTCATCAATGGTTTCCTTAACCAAGTCAGAGGCTTGTTTCTTTGCGTTAGCCATCCATCTATTGAGAATATCATCATCCGATTGAAAGTCAATATTATCATTGTTTCCTTGCGGCTGATCGGGGCAGTGATTCCAGGTTTTTTCATATTGTGTAGCTTTTTGTTGCTCCTGCTGTCGTTGTTGTTTTTCCTTTTGGTTTTGATATTCTTTAAATCTGATATATTCAATGGCGTATCTTTCCCTTGCATCAACGTCAAATAATATAAACTTTGCTTCATTGATATCCTGCATTTTCGAGGTGGTGTCCAATCCGGGATTACTGTCAGGATGCCACTTCAATGCTTGTTTCCTGAATGCAGCTTTGATATCTACTTGAGTTGCTTCCATGCCTATTTCAAGTATTGAATAATAGTCCTTAAACTTGTCTATAAAACTGTTGTCAAATTTTTGTTCATAGGTTTCACGACATGAATTGTTACCGGGGTTATTTTCTCTATCGGGCTGATATTGCCAGATTCCTTTAATGACAGTTCTCGCCACTCCACCAATCAACCATATGAAGATTATTCCGGGTATTTTAAAGCCCAAGCTTTGTTGCAATGCTATCCCTATTACCAGAGTAATTACAAAACCGATAAGTCCAGTTATAATGCAGAGTAATAATTTCACTCCTCTGGATAAATTATTCATGGCTTAGCCTTTATTTTCGTTTTTACTCGAGGAGGATTTAAATAAAAAAGAAACCAATATAATTCCCGCTACGATAAATATATTTCTAAACATGGCACCGGCAAAGGCCTCATTGCCAACTTTCTCAGCCTGCTCTTCAATTGATTGTGCATTCACCATGATGGTAGCCATCAGCAATGTTGCAGTAATAAGTAGTTTCTTGCAGCAATAGGAAAGCTGAATGTTTGGTTTACAACCATTGGCCATTGATTTCTGAACTTCTGTTCCGTTCATTGAATTTCTCATCTTTTTCATGACTTGTTGGATTTTAAGGTTAAACAGGGATAGAATTTCTTTGTTTATACCCTTTAATGTCGGAATTAAAAAAAAGTAACCCGGTTTGGATTACTATTTAATTTTGAGCTTTTAACTTAGTACATTTGAGCAATTTATCACGCATATGGATATTGTTAAATATCATCGAAAAATTCAGGATATAGCTATTAAAGATGCTTATAAATCAACTTGTCAACTCTTGAAGTTTGAGAATGGAAATCCAAAATCTTATGCATCTGGCGTTTTCATTAGGATTGACAATAGTCATTTTATGTTTACTGCTTCACATGTTATTGATGATGAGGAAAAAAAGATCTACATTGGAGAAAAAAATACTTTCAAACAAATTGGGGGTGAATGGATTCAAAATTCACTACCTATTGGAAGAAAGAGAGAAGATGATCGAATAGATGTTGCCATTTTGAAGCTCGATGACGCAAGTATAGAATTTATTAAAAGCAAGCATGAATTCTTAACTACTAATGATATTCAGATTAATCATCGACTGATAGAGGCACCACTTTATACAGCTATCGGATTTCCTTGCTCTCAAAATAAATTTAATAAATATAAGAACGAGTTGAAGAGAATGCCTTTCATTCTTATAACAGAACCCGCTTTAGATGAAGCTTTTAATCAGTTGAATTGTGATCCCACAATAAACATAATTGTTAACTATAATAAAGATAAAATATTTAATCACAAAACAGGTAAAAAGTTAAATGGGCCTACTTCTTATGGTATAAGCGGAGCGGGGTTATGGTACCTGCCTTGTCAGTCAGTAAACTCTGGAGAAAAAATAAGTAACTACCTGGTCGGAATTTTACACACATGGCCAAAACAAAACAGGAAATATTGGGTCGCCACCCAAATTGATGTTTTTACGGAAATAATAAGAATCAAATACGAACTGGAAATTGAAATGTCAAAACAAATAACAGTCGAAATGTGAAATTACTGTGGATTAATAATTTACCATATCTACGTATCGATTAATCCAGCATAATAAACGCCGCCCAATACTGTGGGTATATATATTTTTCCTTGCATTTGCGTTTTGCTTCGAGGAAAGCAGTTCGTTTATTTTTTCCTGAAAACAGATTGGAGTAAAACTCGGACATCATAAATCTTGTGGCTTGATCGCTGACTTCCCACAGACTCATCACCAAAGTACGCACACCAGCCTGTTTAAACGATCGTTGCAAACCAAAAACCCCTTCACTGGAGACCTCACCCAAGCCGGTTTCGCAAGCTGATAAAACCACAAGATCGGTGCCTCTTAAATCCATTCGGCTAATTTCCCTGGCTGTTAAAACGCCATCTTCAATATTTTCAGGAATCTTTTCACCAAGCCAGGCTTTATTTCCGCCGGCCATAATCAAACCTGATCGGAGCATGGGGTCCACAGTGGCTCTTTCTTGCTTGTGATCACCCATCCGTTGCAACATAAAAGTATTTTTTCTGCTTTCTTCAATAGATTCAAAGAAGCCATGAGTGGCAATATGGATAGTGCCCTCTTTTTTGCCTGATAGCGATTTAAAAGATTCTTCGGTCCCATTCTTCCCGGTATATTCCGTAACCTGGTAATCTTGTTGCTTCATCATTCGGCTAATCTGATCTACTTCAGGTTTTGTGCCATCTAGGAATTTCCATCCATTCCTAACCTTGGTATCATTCTGGTAACCACGCATTGCTAAGTAATTACTGGACTTCTCAAATTCATATTTTTTACTTTCAGCCTCCATTTCAGGTATGTCAAGACTATAAATCAAGCCTCCATATAGTACGGCTGTGTGGGCAATCTCTTGTTTCTTAGAAACAACTAATTCTTTTGTGGATGATAACCTATACATCTGGTATCGATCACCAAGGGTTGCCGAATCATCCACTGGAAGGTTCTCTATGGCTAACTGGTGTATGATACCGGCTGGAGAAAAGGAAACACGGTCACCGGGTGAAACAACGGTTTCAATCGGAGTCCAGATCAGATTTTTAATTTGCTTGCCAACAAGGCCATTGGAATAAATTTTATTTTTATCCTGTTTGATAAATCCTTCAATCTCGTCCTTTCTGAAAAGGGGTACAAATTTCGGATATTGCCATCCTTTGCGCAAAACGAGTGCAGCATATTTTACCGTATCTGTTAGTGTTGGGTATTCAACAAACTCGATGGCGACATCTTTATCTTGCAGATTAACCTGGACGTCTTTCCAGTTGACTTTCAAGTTACTGGTATAATCGCCGTACTCTTTGGATATTTTTACCAGCTCTGTCTCCTTCTGCTGCGCAATATTTTCCAATGAATCAACATTCAGGTATCTTTCCGCAATCGGTTTTTCCAAAAGGCGTTGAATTTCGAGTCTGAGTAGTTTAAGTTCTTCAAATTTTGCAATTGCCTCCAGGGTTCCCTTCTCTGCGATTAACTTATCAAAATCAAGGGTAGTATTAAGTAAAAGTCCCTTTGAAAACAGTAGATAATCATATAAAAAACAAATTGATTCAGGATTATTCAATCTCGTTTTCTCAGCAATTAATGTTGAAAAAACGAATAAATAACCATTTTTTTTCAAAAATTGTTCTCTTTGAATCTCTGTCAAAAGGCTAAAATATTCAATAACCCTATGCTGTAATTCTTTAGTTACTTGACATTTATGATTTAGAGCAGAATCGAATTGTGATAATCTGAATTCATCAATAGCCAGATCATTCAGGCTATTAATATAATAAGGATGATTCTTGCCTAAGCCCTCTTTATATGATACTGTGACCTTTTGGTCAATTTCAAACGCTTTTTGGTAATTGCCAAGATCACTATAAATAGAAGCAAGATTATTTAGGTTTGTCAATGTATTAGGGTGCTTATCTCCTAAACCTTCTTTAAGCAATTCTGCAACCTTCAGGTTGATTTCCAATGCTTTTTGGTAATTGCCAAGATCACTATAAACCAAAGCAAGATTATTTAAACTTTGCAAATAATCGGGATGTTTATCTCCCCATATTTCTTTTCTTAATTCTGCAACCTTCAAGTTGATTTCCAATGCTTTTTGGTAATTACCAAGATCGCTATAAACCACAGCAAGGTTATTTAGGCTTGTCAGATAATCGGGATGCTTCTCTCCCAATATTTCTTTTTTTAATTCGACAGCCTCTAAAAATATTTCCAACGCTTTTTGATAATTGCCAAGATGTTTATATGCCGCAGCTAGATTAATTAAACTTGATGAATAATCAGGATGTTTATCTCCTAAAATTTCCTTTCTTAATTCTTTAACCTTCAGGTTGATTTCTAAATCCTTTTGATAATCGCCAAGACCTTCATAAACTGTAGAAAGATTATTAAGAATTGTGATATAGGCCGGATGCTTTTCTCCCCAAACATTCTTTGCTAGTTCTATAACTTTTTGGTATATTTCTAGAGCATTTCGATAATTGCCAAGAGATTTATAAACCATTGCCAGGTTGTTTAAACTTGTCAGATAATCTTGATGCTCTTCCCCCAATATTTCTTTTTGAAGTTCAACATTCTTTATGTAAATCAATAATGCTTTTTGATAATCACCAATATGTATATATTCGTTAGCCAGATTATTCTGAATCAATAAATAATTAGGATGCTTCACTCCCCAAACCTCTATTCCTATTTCAATTATTTTAAGGTAAAGGTCTATAGCATTCTTATAATCGCCAAGAGATGAGTAATCTAACGCCAATAGGTTCAAACAAGACAAATAATTCGGATTTCTTGCACCATAGACTTCTTTACCTATTTCACTTATTTTTAGGTGTACTTCAAGGGCCTTTCTGTAATTTCCAAGGTATGAATAATCTATGCCAATGTAGCTCAAACAAAATAAATAATCTGGATGCTTTTCCCCTAATTTTTCTTTGTAATATTCAGCAGATTTAAGAAAAATCTCTAGCGATTTTGAATACTCACTATGATTAAAATATTGTACTGCTAACTTTAAGCTATCTTCAATATTATCAGGTTGGGATTCCTGTGAGTAGAGTGATGTAGGACTGTTAAGAAATATAATCAGCAGGATACAAGCTTTGATCCAGCAATTTAAAAGGAGAGAATGCATATTAGCGTGTAATTTGAGGAAGTATATAAACGGGGTTGCCTTTACAAGTAACCCCGTTTCAACGAAAATTTCTAATTTGTCAACAACCGATAGTTATTCAATATTGGCCCCCTGTTGACTATTTTAACAGTGAATCGACCCGTCCATAGCGGAACCCAACTTACATAACACCGATCTGTATAATCGTCATCTTTGGCAACCATGTTTCCATTCGAGTCGTATACGTACAAATCCAAGTCGGTATCACCATCTCCTCTTACAGCAATTTCAGCTAATTCAAATGCTATAAAGTTTATATCATAATAGTCATTACTGAACCCAAAAACATAGGAATATCGCTCTCCGGGCCCACCAACCCTCCCTCTGGTTGCCTGATTTGCTTTTTCAACATCAGCAATGGCCGCAAGTAATTTTGGGTCTCCATCTGCATATTTTTTGGCAGCATCAAGGATACTTGTCAGATCATATCCCTCTTTACCTTTTTTAGTATCCTGGGCCTTGGGGGCGGGATCCTGTTTATAAGACTCATATTTCAGATCCTGGGTTTTAACACTGCTCATGATCTTTGCAGCTTCGATCAGCGCAGCAGCAGAGTAGGTTTTGTAGCCATATTTCGCTAATTGATACGCAAGCTGCAAATTTTCCAGATCCTCTGACGGCTTGTTCTTGCTTTCAACTTTTTTCTCCTGGGCCTGAGCCGTAAATAATAGCGCTAATGATATTAGCACAAGCATTAATTTTTTCATAATTGCAGATTTTAGGTTGGTTTTCATGGTTATTTCGACGGAAATTATTGGTTCAATACAACAAAAGTTATCCAAGATTATGAATTATCACATAAAATTACAATAACCTGCTAATAAACCTAAAGAAAAATTAATTGCGGACCCAGGAAGATTTGTCAGCCCAGTCTCAGTATTAAGAGTACTTTTTTGAAATCATCAAGTTGAAGTTTGTCAACAGTCGTTCATAATAGGACTGAAACTTAATTTGTACCTCCATCACCTTAAACAGATCCTCACAAATTCCGCTAGCTTTTACCAGGGGTCTTTCAAACAGGTTATAAACAGTACGAACCGGGATTTTGACATCCTGATCGTCATCATAGGAAAATTCGTTATCGTATAGTGCAAACCGGGAGTTAATAAAGTCGGCAAAATCGATGGGTAACATCTGAACTATCTGTTCCTGCCTTGCGAATTTATGGATTTGGTTAAAGATATCTGCTTCAAATTCATGATAATACTGAGGCTTTACTGATTTGAACTTTCTTAGGATGAGAAGGGTTGATAAAATAATTAGCTCAAATGTCTCTCCTCTCCTTTTTTTATAATCTGTCCATTTATCATCAAAAATGATGGAACTCGAGGTTATTATACCCATCAGCATCAGACTACCGGGACTTTCATTGTCCAATGGATTAGAAGTAGCGGTTTGATTCCTGAATAATTTATCTAAAATACCCATGACTGTTTTGTTTAAAGTGTTTGTTATTTAGTGCTTTCCAGAATACTTTTCTTTACTGTATTCATAATCATAATTCTATCCTGATTGAATGTTAAAAGGTTACTGATGCGGGCGATGCTTATTGATTCATTGTCGATATTCAACCCATAAACCCCATCCACTTCTTTAAATGGATATGGAAGATTAGCCTGTATCAGTGTTATTATATCTGTCGGTACCCCAATGTCACTTTTATTCGGTATCAGATTATAAATTGTTGTTACAATCTTGCCACTCCTCACCCCGACGATGATATCCCCAATATTTCGGTTGAAGAACTTTTCCGTCTTTGGTTTCTTGTACTTATAGGTACTGACTCCGGTTGCTGATGAGGTACCGAGGTATTCAAAATCGGGTTGTTTCGGATTCAGACTGTTACCCAGATCAAATCTTTGTGCAAACAGACTAAATGAACAGCAGAAGGCGAATAGAACTATCATATACGTTTTCATAACTATTTCGTTTTAGCGTTAATATTATCACTTCTGATTAACAAAAAGGCGGGAAGAAACAGGAAAACTATGACGGCGAAAAGCGCACCGAGTGTTTCTGCAAAGTCCGAACCTAAATCGGGATAACGAGAGATTGAAATGATTCCAAGGATAATTAATCCGATACCAATTGCTGTTTTCATGACTTTATTTTTTAGGTTAAACATTTTATAAATGATTTGTTCATACCCCTTAATGTCATGATAAAAAAAAAGTAACCCGGATTAGGTTACTTTTTTTAAAAAAATTTCGTATCTAACTCAATTATAACACATTATTATTATCATTGAAACGATTTTATTGTCTTTACAACTCGTTCAGCAAATTTTTCGCCTTTTGGGTGAACTCATTATCGGGCTTATTTACAATTTCCTGAAGTAAAATCTTGGCCTTTTTCTTTTGACCATTTTTTAAATAAGCCAGAGACAAGTACCATCTAATAGCAGGATCCGTTGCGGCAACCATTTCATAACTTGAATGATGCAGGTTTTCCAGGAGCGTGATAGCTTGCTTTTTGTTGCCTCTTTCCAGTTCAACTAGGGCATCGAAAAACATTGAATCTGCCCTGGTTAATGTGACGATTTCTCCACCTCTTGATGGAAGAGGCGTATATGTATAGGCCACATAATACCGGTCGGCAAGGTTTTCGCAATTATTTAAATATGTCAGATAGAAGACACCAAACAAGGAAGCTGCCACGGCAAAGGAACCAACTGCAATGACCAGTTTCCGGATTCTCCCTTGTTTATGAAACTGTTTTTCTTCATTTTCAATTATTCTCCCAAGCCGCTCATTTCTGACCGCACGGATTATTGATCGTTGTAACTCCACTTCCTTAACCAGTTCCGGGTCGAATTTCAATCGTTCATAAAAAGACTCGTTCTCATCAGCGGTCATTGTTCCCTCCAGGTAACGATCAATTTCCTGTTCCAATATAGTATTGTCTTCCATTTCAGTCTTTAGCTTTGATAAACCATTTTGCCCCTTAGCTCATTTTTCAGTTTTTGGATACACTTATATTTCTGGGTTTTTGCCGTATCAGGATTCTTATAATTCATTTCAATGGCAATTTCTTCAGCTTTTTTTTCTTCCCAGTATTGCTTTACCAATATAGTATGACAGGGTTCTCCCATTTCATGGACAGCCTTCTGAATTATTTTTTCGTTCTCCTCTCCCAAGCCGGGTTCATTATCATGGGGGACATCTATTGTTTCAGGAATCTCTTCCGTTGGCAGTTTACCGTTTTTCCGGTTTACATTGTATGCAATTCTTATTCCTACGCCAAATAAATAGGACTTTAAGCTGGATGTGAGATTATCTGCATTTAGCTTATTCTCATATATCTTATTGCATAAAACCATAAAGGCATCCTGGTAAATTTCCTGAATATCATCTGGGTTGATTGAAATACTTTTCTTTAGAAAATAGAAAAATTCATTTCGGTAAAGGCCATAGATCCTTCCAACCAAAAATTCATTTTTCTTTTTGATTGCCAAGATTTTATCTACATCTGTCAATTCCATCACCTAAAAAACTTTCTGGTTCAGAAAATAACTGTTTCCTTCAATCATTGGCCGTTGTGGGTATCTTGAAACACTCATACCTTCTCTGTTTTTTTGAATAGCTTTGTACATACCGGTAAATGTATCTTTCCCGGTCAAATCGGGCAAAGTTAGTTTAATAGCATAACTTAAAGAACCATAATAGGAACCATTAACCTTGTACTCATAATTGTTCTGGTATGGTTGAGTAGCGCTAATTACCACCCAGTCAATTGAGTTTACAGGTTTAGCAATGATTTTTTGTTTGGCACCCGGTTTGAATATTTCAGGAGTACCCCGGGTAACAATGCTGTCATTTTCATCACAGTTTCCTCTGGTGGCATCGCCACTATGACAGGCATCAATCACTACAACCAATGAACTCAATTTACCGATCTTTTTTCTCAAAGCAGAAAGTAATTGGTTAAGCTCATCATCAATCAGGTGGTTTTTACCCTCGTACACTCTTTTCACACAGGTCTTCCGTGCATCGTAAGGTATTATTGCTTCATCCAAACTGTCTTGCTCATCACCATCGATATCAACGACCTGCTGGCCGTGAGTCGAGAAGTGTATGTAAATGATATCGTTGATTTGAGCTTTGTGGGTAAGCAGGTTGAATTGTTTCAGAATATTTTTCTTAGTTGCTTGATCATTGACCAGTTTTACGATATGGTCCTGGTTAAAACCCCTTCTGGATAGAGCATCAGCAATTATGGGAACGTCATTGTCACCATGAATTGTACTCCAGCCACTTTCAGGGGGATATGCTCCAATACCTATTATTAATGCCCTTTTTGTTTGAGCTTCAATAGCATGTGATCCAAATATCAGAAAGAAAAACGCCAGCAAATACTTCATTTAAATTTATGTATCAAGAAATGTAAAAATACACACAAATCACCAGTTGAGACATTTAATAAACAAAAGTATTTTTCCCAAACCAGTCATCCTGAACAATTGATGATAGGTTTTATTACCATTGTTAATGATCCGAAACCTACTCCAAAGTCGATTTTCATAGTATTGCTAATGATGCAGATGTAAAATATTTGATAAAAAGTAATCCAAAACGGGTTACTTTTTTTTCATTCCGACATTAAGGGATATAAACAACAAAATCCACTTAAAAATTCAAAAATGAAAAAGTTATTGTTTTTTCTATCTGTAATTTGTTTGGCTACCGTTTCTTATTCGCAAACTTATTCTTATTCTAAACTTGTAAAGAAGGCAACTGTACAAACATCCTCTGGTTATGAGGAAAGAATTATAGGTACAACTCAAGGATCGTTTCGTATTGTATTCGAAACACCAAATGACCCACAAATCAAGAAACTATTTACAATTCTTAATCCTGGCCAAGCTAATGCACCAGGTTTACCTTGGTTTGGTCTTCTACAGGATAAGGGTTATGTAGAAAAGAATAATAAATTATTAAAGAAATCATTGTACTTCGATACTGAAAATAATGAAAAAGTACTTGTCTTAATTGCAGATGACTACTCTCAGATTATTATCTTCAAATCTGATGATACTATTTGGGAATATTTGAAATAGAATCTTTTTGATGAAATATCTCAATACTCCGGTAAAAATTCTAAATGCGTTAAAAAGGACTTGTTTGTTTATACCAGCTTGATATCAGCTTGATGGGCCAAAAGTGTAAGTACAGGTAGTCAGACATGACTAAATTGACATTAAGCAAAGAACAGTTAAATTATTCCACACAATGAGAAACTTACATACCACTCGCATACTTTCGTACACTTTGATTTTATGCAGCTTTTTATTTTCATGCCGACACAAAGAGTCTGCCGATTACAAAAATTACATTTTGTTTGATAATGACAGAGTTGGATTTGTCAAACTTGCCGGAAGTTATCCGGATTCCAATTATCTCGAAATAATGAAGACAGTAAATCAAAATATCATTTTTGTCTTTAAATTAGACTCCATTAAATATCCACGGCAATTGATCACAGTTGCCAAATACATTACTGATACCATTACACCAATGGAAATCGCTTTTATTGAAGAGACCGTGAAATATCCACCTGCCCATATGAGTTGGAAAACAAGGCTTGCAGATTTTGGTGTTTATGATAAGAATGGCAGACGATACCGTTATAAGGTATCCTTTGTGAATTATGAAGTTGTCCAGCAAGTGCTGGAGGAATTTTATCGGAAGAGTGATTCATTAAACTTATCTAAACCAGAAGGTAAAGTTCAATTCAAAATCATGTACTATTTCATGAAGAATGATCTGGATTCGGTCATGTATGAACTGACCATTGGCACTGATACGGCCATGTTCAGACGTTCCGACTCCCTTCTCACCAGAGTAGCCGAGAGTTTCAGATTTTTCAAATAAATGACTTGAACTCAACTGTATTATACTTAAACATAAAGGATAAACAAAATGTTTCCTGGCCCAGATACTATTTATCAATGTCCACAATGTGACAATTGTATTTCAGTAGGCAGTTTGATGAGTGGGAATACTTTTGGAGCGAAATTGTATTCAGACGGAAAATGCGTCGCAGGAATGATGCCTGAATTTCCAAAGATCACAAGGTGCTCAAAATGCAAGACTATTTTTTGGATCAGTAAAGCAAAAAAGATTGGTCAACGAGGATTCGTCGTTACGGATATATTAGAAGGAACAATAGAAGATCAGAAATATCAGAATGCTCAAACAGCCCGATTTTTGTCTCTTCAACAATATATTTTAGCTTTAGAAATCCCAATTTATACATCGTTTGAAGAGGAATTTTATATCAGGAAAAGACTTTGGTGGTATTCTAATGATAGAGTACGAGATGGAAAAATTAGTACAAGACTTTTGTGGTATTTTATTGATAGGTTACGTGATGGAAAATCGCTATTTATCTTTGGGTTTAACAGACGACGTTTGTTTGAAAATACAAATCGATTATTGGTATTACTTTATGCAACTAATGACAATGAAAAGGTAATGCTGGCAGAACTATACAGGAACTTGGGGCACTTTGAAAAATGTATGGATATACTTAACAGTATTGAAGATCCTGAATTCAACAGTATAAAGGCAGCATTTAAGAAAAAATGTAACGATAAAAATACTAAGGTCTTCAAATTATATTAAAGATCTGTAAATCTATATATTGCTAAAAATTTGAATGGCCCGTCGCTATTGAATACTGGCCGCTGATCTTGATTTACCAATTTAACAATCAATGAATAAGAGTAGCCAACTTGGTACGGTTTAATATGATCAAATTATCATCCATTGTATATTCCTTGTCTAAAGCGTTCCAAAAAAATGAAAGTTGCAGTATATTTGTAATAAGGATTATCCCGGAATTGTATCTATTGTAGATATCAGCAAAGATTAGTACATCCCAGTTTGCCTGAGTCCTCCGGAAACATCCCGGGTTGCAAGTATTCTGTTTTCCCTCGGTAGGACGAGTACGCGGCTATATTAACATAACATGTAGTTATAGTACAAGGCACTGCATATCTATTTTTTCGGGTGTGCCTTGTCCTATAACCAAATTATGTTAAATATCCCCGTTAGTTGCTCGAGAGGTTTGAGTGGGTGCTTTTCCATCAGTTTCCGGTACCAGTATAACGTGCAATTTGAGTTTGCTGCCTGCATTATCGTTCTATACCATTCGCGGCTTGCACAGTCTTGGGCTCGTGTTGGCAAAATCTTTTCAAAATGTTACTCCTCCAGCCCAATCCTCGCCGCTCATTGCCCTGGGCCTGAAATTACCGGCAGCATAGGAACGCCATCATTCGTCACTGCCTGCCCCCGTTGAAGAAAAAACGGCGGCGGGCATCAGTTTTCTTATTCCGTACGCAAATCCTGTTTGGTCAACATACTGCACCACTCATTTCGGTGGATGCCTGAAAAGCGGCAGCCACCTCAATTCGGGTACAGCAAGTTGCCCTTGAATGCTCATAAATCCAGGGGCGTTATTCAGTACAACGAGTAACGGCAAAGCATTTTTACCTCGATCTGTAACCCATTAAAGATAACTTGTTATTCCAGGCTTCACTGCGCGCCCTTGCCATGCACAATAAGCCTATTTCACTCCGGAATCTTTCACAAGGGTGCATGTCAAGAGCGCTCCATTCACCTTACATAAAAGTTACTTTAATGAGTTACTGCTATTCCTTTTCCTGATTCCTGCACCGGCAAATGCATTGCCTTTTAAGCAGTTTGAGCAGCTATGCAAACATCCGTCACCATTAACCAGCCACTATAGTGCGTGGCCGGTTAATGTCAGCAATTCTTTCAGTATTCCGGCCAGATCCTGCCACCTTATTTCGCCCTCATCCTTCGGCCTCATAAAGTGGCAGTTGGTCAACTGGCCTTCATCACCGCCAACCCGTACCGAAAATGGTACCGGTTGGCTTGGTGTCGAATTACATCCGCCAGCCCTGTTGGGCACCCCATTTCATGCTCGTTCCTCGCATTCATGGCGTTCCCAATAAGGGTCTGTCATCTTCATTAATCAATTTTTTATTGGTAATAAAATTGGAATAATTTGACAAGAACTCATTTTAACACTTTCATTATTTTTTTAAGAATTATTGAATGATCAAATGCAAGTTCTGGTAAATTATTAACGGAAAACCATTCAGCATCTTTAGCATCATCACCTGCTTTAATGGACTTATTTGAATCATTTATGACACCGTAATAAGCAACGGAAACGGTTCTTTCTCTTGGATCTCTATCAATAGCATCAAAAATATCAAATCTTATTAATGACACATTTACTATGTTAGTTTCTTCTTCTAATTCCCTGTGCACAGCATTATCAATAGTTTCTTCAATGTCGACATAACCACCAGGAAATGCCCAGTAATCCTTAAACGGTTCATTCGCTCTACGAATTAGTAAAACGTTTAACCCTTCATCGGATTTAGAAAATATGACTGCATCAACAGTCAATGCGAAGTGTGGATGATTATACGTATATGCCATTTCTTATAAAGTTATTGAAGTCAAAGGTATCAACAAATTAACCTGTTGACATGAAAAAAGCCTACCCCGTTATTGGATAGGCTTTTCATTTATAGGCTTAAAAATATTTACTACTGCCCGGCAGGAGCAGTTGGCTCAACTGGAGAAGGTTCATCAACAACTTTCCTTGCTAACGGTTTGCCGAGTGGTGCCAATCTCACAAACCCCTTATTTCTTGTCTTAACCGCTTTTTTCTTCACCACTCTCACAACCTCTTTCTTCGGTGCAGTTGTGAGTAAGGATGATACCACAGATTCAACGGTTGCAACGACTTCCTTCTTTACCTCTTTTTTACCAGGCTTATCGGCTTTGACCTTTGCAACTTTCTCCTTCTTTGGCTTTGCTACTTTCGTATTTGCCTTATTAGCCGCTACTGGCACAGATTTGGCAGTAGGTTCTGGTGTAACTTTCGCTGTTTTCTTTATTGGTGTAGGTTTGACAATAGCTTTCTTTTCAGCCTTTGCCTTCGCAACCTTCTCTTTTTTAGCAGGTTTAACCTCCTTGGCAACAGCTTTTACTTCAGGTACTAATGCTTTAGGTTTTCTTCCAGGCTTCTTCCGCTCCTTTACTTCAACTGCTTTCACAGAGGGTTTGCGTCCTCTTTTCTTTTTCGGCTCCTGTTCTACAACAACTTCAGCAGCAGGTTTAGCACCAAGTTTCTTAAGAATATCTTGAATATTAGAAATGTACAATTTGGCTTCTTCCATTTCAGACGTGTACATTTCAATCATAGATTCCAATTCCTGATCAGTAAATTTTATCGTTTTCATATCAATTTAATTTGTTTCAGATTGCTAATTTACATGTTCTCAGCATGAAAACAAAATCTTTGTCAGGGTAGCAATTATTCATAGATTGCTGCTAAAAAGATATCCTTATATTTTATCCAAAATTGCTAAATAAATCAATGACACTCTGAAATACCACCAACCCGTACCGAAAATGGTACCGGTTGGCTTGTTTTCAAATCCCGTTTGCCAGCCCTGTTGGGCACCCCATTTCATGCTCGTTCCTCGCATTCATGGAGTGCCCATAGTAAGCAATCATTCACCAGCACCAACCCGCGTTGAAAAAACGCCGGTTGGTTTATTGTGTTCCTCAATTCTCTTGTTATTGTCCCCACCGCATTTCACGCTCATCCTTCGCGTTCATGCAGTGAGGGTGTGAGCCAGTGTTCATTCGTCATGTCGGAAGCATTAAAAAATCCAAATCTTATTCAAAGGTACCTGCGTAAAATATTGCAGCGCAAGGCCGTAGCCCGTTGGGTGCCGTCATTTTTTTGTAATATTTATTTTTTGGGGTAAAAAAATGACCAGCAGCCTTGCGCTGCAAATTTTACTACGGTATAGGGCGCCTAAGATTTTGATTTATTGCGGGTTTCTATTTCCACCAAAAAAAAATACATTCATTCGATTTTAATGTCTTACCAGATTCCCCATGATCCCGGGGATCATTCCAATGCAACCGGATGCATAAATATCTATCAATCAGATGATTTTGAATAGATTGATCTGAACGCAAGTATCTTTGTCAGAATTGCAGATTCATTCATCCATAAAAACCTCAAAGCCATGACAACAATTAAAAAGAAAAGCCGGTACCGTCGTGCCGACAACGGTGAGTACACCACCCGGAAATTTGCTGAAAGAAACCCTTCAACAACCGTGAAGGAAACCGATAAGCAAGCCACCAGGCAAAAAAGGAAAAGACATTGATCTCTTCCGAGCTTCCTCCCCGCCATCCAGCGGGGAGTTTTTTTGTCCCTCCTATGTTTCTCATAAAGTAAACCAGAGCAAAGGAATGTATAATCATTCATAATACATAGATTATCAATGTATTATAATGTTTTCCTCTTTTTCTGATGGTATCTTTGTGCCCATTCGGACTGTATTAAAACCGTATCAGGTCCGTACCAAGTCCACTAATTCAGTATTAATCTTAAAAACTCTGTACCATGGCAATTGTTCAAAACCCCATCACAGGCAGGACCCGCAAAATGTTCGGAACTGCTGTGTTCTCCAAACAGTTTGGCATGAATACCATGCGCACCAAACCGGCTGGAGTGAAGAATCCTAACACAATCGGTCAGTCCACCCAACGGACCAAGTTTTCGACCATTGTGTACCTGATCCGTCAGGTTCTACCCCTCATCAATTCAGTGTATGCCAATTCGCTGAAAAAGATGTCACCATTCAACAAAATTGTGAGCATCAATGTGAAGAACGCCTTTGCCGGCGATCCCCCGGTGCTTGACCACACCAAGATCATTTTATGCGATTTTGAAGGAAGCACGATCTCAAACGTCGTGTTAACCTCTCTGCCCGACCAGGTGATTGACTTCAGCTGGAATCCGAACACGGTGAACCCCGATGAATTGGCCTCACCGCTTACCTTCATCCTGATCAACTGCACCACCAACAAGGTGATTCTGTTCCCAGATGTTGAGCTCCGTTCTGCCGGATCAGCCGAGATTAATCTCCCGGTCGAATGGGTTGGCGCCCCAATAGCCCTGCATGTATTGACCGTCGATTATTCACAGACCATCGGCGGAGGTCCAAAGGGGATCATTCAATTCAAGGCTGGCGCAGATGCAGCCAGTATCGTTCAATAATTTTTGCTCTAAAGATGCCTCTGGTCAATCGAACAGGGGCATCTTTTTTTCCATTCCCCGATCAATAATACCCCACAAACAATGACAATGAAATCAAACATATTGGGAATGCCACTCGCACAGGCAATTAGTCTGTTTACCTTCCTGTTGGCAATCATCTCTATATGGGTCCATATGGAAATTCGCCTGGCAGAACTGAATGTGGAGATCACCAACCTTAAACAGGACCTGCTTCTGCATAAGACAGACAATACCCGAAACTTCGACATCATCAGGTCCGATATCAAAGCCGACACCAAGGAGATTCTGAAGCGCATCGATGAAATACAGATTTACCTCAGAAATAACAAATGAACCATGAAAGAACGAATTTTTAACAACTGGAAAACTACCTCCCTTGGCATCATACTATTGATCCTGGCGGTAGTTCTGCTTTTTATGAGATTCATCACCCTGGGTGAGTTCTCAGCCTTTCTCCCCACCATCCTCGGCCTCCTCTATGTCCGCGACACGGTCTTTAAGATAACAGCAAGGCCATAGCCCAAAACTGAAACTTGATACTTGCAACCTCAAACCTGAAACCCAAATGGCAAACATTAATCATCTCGCAACAAAGCTCTTCCTCAGTGAAGGTCTGTTTGCAAATGATCCGATCGATCATGGAGGCCCCACCAATCGGGGGATAACTCTTTCAACCTGGCGTAAAGTTGGGTATGATAAAGACGGTGATTCCGATATAGATATCGACGATATCCGGCTGTTGTCACCTGCTGATGCCATGTTGGTACTCGAAAAATGTTACTGGGATCGCTGGCAAGCCGAGGAGATCAAAAACCAGAAGGTTGCCGATATCCTGGTCGATTGGCTCTGGTGCAGCGGCAAATGGGGCATCATCATCCCACAAAGGATTCTCGGTGTTCCTGCCGATGGAATTGTTGGACCGGCAACTTTGAAAGCGGTAAATCGTGCAAACCCTTTTCAATTCCTGATCCAGATCTACAATTCCAGGGTTGCCTTCATAATGAACATTATCAAAAAGGACCCATCCCAAAGTCGATTCGAACGCGGCTGGCTCAACCGGTTGAATACTTATTTATAAGCATTTCATAATTCATAATTCGTTGATCAATAATCGATATTCAAATATCCACCCTATGAAAACGATCCTCAAAATATCCCTCCTCCTGGTGTTGTCATCTCAAACTGGCTGTTCTCCCTCGGCCAGGCTTAATCGGTTACTGACCCGCCATCCCGAATTAATGATCCCAGATACCATTGTGATCAGCGACACAATGACCATTCCCCAGGTCGAAGCTGATACTGCTTTTTATCTTGACAGCATTCATGATACCATTATCCTGCATAAGGATCGCCTCGAAATTACTATCAACCGAATTCACGATACATTGTATATTCGGGGCAAATGCAAAGCAGACACAATTATCATTCATCGCTTTATTCCAGTCGAAAAGATAAAAATTGTAAAACTGGATAAACTTGATCAGTTGATCTCAAAAATCCCCTGGATAATATCAGGGTTGATCTGTCTGCTTATCTCTGCGATAATTATTTTCTTGAAATTCTTCAGGTAGCCTGCCTCAAATCAAATTTCGATTTCTTCGGATTATAAATCAACCACTTTTTCATACTACTTGTATGAAGGAGGATTGTGTCTTTTTATTTCCATTGGTTTGACTTTCTCTGTAACCTTATTATTGATGACACTCTGATCATTATTTTTCATCCAACCTGAAAAAAAATGAAGAAAAATTACTTTTCTTTTGTCAAATGTGTTATATTTGTCATTAGCAAAAGAGTTCTTTGTAAAGTAATTGAGTGTAATAAATTAGGTGGACTAATCGGTGGACTAAAAAGGCCAACGAAGTTAAATACCTTTATTTCTTAGCGGTTTAAACTATAGGTTCGAATCCCAGTCTCTCCGCTTAATCAATAACAAAAACGTTGTAATTTAACTAATTACAACGTTTTTTGTTTATCCGGTGCCAGACCAATTTTAAAGATTAACCATATACACAATGCGTACGTCAAAGTCAAGTGATATGCTAACAATCGGGGAACGCAATGCTCACACCTAATTCATTATCTTTGTTACAAATAAGGACCAATTCTATGAAAAAAGCCGCCAAAATCACCGGCATCAGCCTGGCTGCTGTGATGCTGCTTCTAATTCTAATGCTCATAAGCCCATTTATCTTCAAAGATAAACTCTCGGCGATCGTCAAATCAACAGCCGGTAAAACGCTTAAAACTGAACTGAATTTTTCGGAAATGGATATTTCCTTCTTCCATTATTTCCCCAATCTCACGATCACTCTCACAAATTTCTCACTTATGGCGTCCGCACCATTCTCAAAGGATACCCTCATCAAAGCCAGTGACATATCCTTTGGCGTGAACCTCATGAGTGTTCTTAATGGCCCTCTCAAAATCACAAAGGCCTACCTGAACAAAGCCAGGATTGTGCTTCAATATGATGAAAAAGGCGCATACAGCTTCGATGTTTATGCGTCAACACCCGATAGCCTGCCTGACCAGACCAACACATCATCCGGCGAAGCCGAAATTAAAATTGAAAGTATTGCATTTATAAAATCTGTCCTTGTTTATTCGGATCCTTCAATGCCTGTAAAAATAACGGCTCATGGCATCAACTACAGGGGTAAAAGCAGTCTCAGTAAGGATATTCTCAGACTGGCATCCAATGTAAGTATAGATTCTCTTTCTGTTGAATATAATCATGTAAACTATATCAAATCGAAACCCGTCAAGGCAGACCTCATAACATCCATCAACCTGAATTCCCTTGATATGAAGTTCGAAAAAAATGATTTTACCCTTAAAAACATTCCTTTTCAGTTAAGGGGCGAGTTTGGTTTCAGGAAGGAAGGATATGACCTTTTTCTTTCTCTTTTTTCGATGTATGGAAATCAATATGTAAGTGGTTCACTGCGGATGATCAGCACCAAAAAACTCTGGATTGCCGCGAAAGCCGATGTGAACATGAACCTTCAGGAATGGGGCGTGGGACTTGGATTAAAAGACTTTGAACTGAAAGGGATGTACTCCCTGAAGCTTGATGCCAGCGGAGATTATTTCGCCGGACAAAACCCCCGCAGCAAAAATCCTGACACCATACTTCTCAGCATCCCCAATTTCACCCTCACTTCTGAACTGAGAGACGGGTATTTCAGGTACAAGCAGTATCCGCAGGCCCTGAGCGGAATCTCGGTGAATCTTTCAGCCTCCTGTAAAGACCATAACTATGAATCGATTAAGCTCAGTGTGGATAAACTGAAGGCGGGATTTCTGAAAAATAAAATTGAAGGAAATTTCAGCGTGAACGGGCTTAAGGACCTGCCGGTTGAAGGGAACCTCACTACCAGTCTGAACCTTTCGGAGATCAGGCAACTCATCCCGATCGACAGCCTCGACCTTGGAGGGCTTCTCGATCTGAACCTGAATGTAAAAGGAAATTATGCCCCTGAAAAAAAACTTTTTCCAACGAGTACCCTCAGCATCAGACTGTCTAACGGAGAAGTTCAGACAAAATACTATCCTCGTCCGATAGACCAGATCAATATGATGGTCACAGTGACCAATCACACCGGAAAACTGGATAATACAAAGGTAAAACTGCAACCTTTTTCGTTCCGCTTTGAAGGTAAGCGGTTTGAAGTTACCGCAGACCTGAGCAATCCCGATGACCTGTCGTATAACATTGCTTCAAAAGGTTCAATCGACCTGGCCAAAGTCTACAGGGTTTTCTCCCGCAAGGGTATGGAACTGGCAGGATACATTGAAACTGATCTTAAACTGAGAGGCCGGCAGAGCGACGCAATGGCAGGGAAAATTGAAAAACTTTACAATTCCGGCCGCCTTACCCTGCATAATATTGCTTTTACATCCGATTACCTGCCGAAAGTTTTTGTGATAAAATCAGGTGTTTTCCGTTTTGAGCAGGATAAGGTCTGGTTTGAAAAATTCGACGGCCGGTATGGCGCCTCAGATATAAGGATGGACGGCTATCTAAGCAATGTGGTTAATTATGTGCTTTCGGATAATCAAAAACTGAAAGGCAATTTTAATTTTAATTCCGACTACCTGCTGGTGGATGAGTTTATCCCCGGAACCAATCCGTTGGCTGCTTCGGATCCGGGAGCGAGGATACAGGATCCAGGATCCGGGATGCAGGATCCGGGAGCCGGGATACAGGATCCAGGATCCGGGATGCAGGATCCGGGAGCCGGAGTGGTAGTGATCCCCCAAAACCTGGAAATCGGATTGAAGGCAAATCTCAGGAAGGTTGGTTATGGCAAACTCGGGATTCATGACCTGAATGCTGCCGTGGAGGCGAAGCAGGGAATGCTTCTGTTAAAGAATATGAACTTTGAATTGATCGGCTGCAGGGTGGCAATGGATGCAACTTATGGCAGCATCAACACGCTCAGGGCATTTTTCGATTTTCGGGTGTCGGCAAAGGATTTCGATATTAAAAGAGCATATAACGAAGTGGAACTTTTCAGGAACTTATCAACCTCCGCCGGAAAATGCGAGGGAATTGTTTCCCTTGATTATTCCCTGAAAGGAAAGCTCGATGCCGGAATGAAGCCGGTGTATCCTTCTCTGGAAGGTGGCGGAGTGCTCAGCCTTAAAAAGATCAGGGTGATGGGGCTAAAGCTTTTCACCGACATGAGCAAGAACCTGGATAAGGAAAAGATAAAAAACCCCGACCTTTCAAAAGTTGAATTGAAGACATCCATTAAAAATAATGTGATCACACTCGAAAAAACAAAAATAAAAATGGCCGGCTTCCGCTTACGCATCGCGGGCGAGAGCAATTTTAACGGCAGCATAAACCTGAAAGCGCGCCTGGGCCTGCCCCCTCTCGGTATCTTCGGGATCAACATGAGGCTGCTTGGCACCATGGATAACCCTAAATTCAAATACGGCAAAGGCAGCGGTGATGATGACGTTGCAGAAACAGAATACTCCGATGAACTTCCCCGGGAAATGCTCGACAAGATCAAAAATGCAAAAGAGGAGGATCTGAAAGACGAGCCCCAATAATAAACAGGCCTGCAGCTCGAAGGAAGCCTGCAGCAAAGGATGCGGATCATTCCCTTGATTTGAATTTTCATTGGCATTTGCTTTTCCCGAAATGTTGTGTTATATTTAGGGTCTTATTTCAGTAAACTGAGGTCTATAAACCTATTAAATAACCATTTTCTGAAGGAGGCAGAGATAGGAAAAGATGAAAATAAACCGAAGACAAATGTTAAAACTTTCAGGGACCACCCTGGGAGGAATAGCCCTTGGCAGTCCGCTACTAAGCTTTGGAAACAGCCCGTCAAATGAGGGAAGCAGTGATCCGTCACAAACCAATTCCTATTTTAATTCCCTGCCGGCTTTCACTCCCCCCGAGCCCCTTGCTCCCGACGAAATGCGGATCACCATCCTCGGATCGTCATGCATTCCGAGGCTCTCTCAGGAGTGTAACAGTGTTTATGTTGAAGTTGGGAGCGGCGACCAGTTTGTTTTTGACTGCGGAACAGGGGTTGCCGCTAAATACAATGCCATGGGAATACCCATGAGCAGGATGGATAAGATCTTTTTTACCCATCTGCATGCCGATCATACCAGTGACCTCACTCACATTTATTGTTTCGGTCCGGCCGAAGACCGTAAATCTCCCTTATTCATCTTTGGTCCTGAGAATTCGGGGTTTACCTACTATGACCCCAATAACGTTCAGCGCGGGCCTTATAACGACGGGACCAGGGCTTTTTGTGAAAGTTTCAGAGATATGCACCGATGGCATACCGAAAGCTTCAGCTTCGGGGTGACCAGCCTCCCGGGGTACACTCTCCCTACCCAGGAGGACTGGGGTTTGCCGGCTCCCCTGGTAAAGGTATCAGACGATTCGTTCGACGACGGGTATTGTATTTATCCTGTTGAGCTGAACTGGCAGAATTACGGTAAAACTCCGGGAGACAACGTGGCTTATCATAATAAGACGACCGGGGTAAGGATAACGCATTTCCCTGCCATACATACCAGGATGGGATCCGTGAGTTACCGCCTCGACTGGAACGGCTTGTCGATGATTTTCAGCGGAGATTCCAAGCCCAACAAGGAAATGCTATCGCATGCCAAAGGAGTGGATGTTCTGATCCACGAAATGGTGATGCCTGCACAGGTCTGGGCTGAAAAAAATTCTGGCCTTAAACCCGGTGACCCGGATTATGAGCAGGCCTATAACTACGCTCTTATGGTCCAGAACAGCTCCCACACACCCCAGGGCGCTTTCGGCTATATCATGAGCCAGATCATACCCCCTCCCAGACTAACCGTTGCAACACACTTCCAGGCCGAAGATGACACCATCACTTCAGCCATCCAGAGTGTGAGAAACCACGCTCCTGTGGGAGAACTCGCTTTTGCCTCGGACTTCATGGTGATCAATGTCTCCGCCTCCCGCATACTCCAGAGACGGGCCATTGTATCTCCTTACGCCTTTTACCCTGTTAGCCCTGCCCCAGACGATGTTAACACTCCGAAATACTGGAAATGGCAGGATGATGCCCATACAATAGCTGTAGGAAATCCCACAGCTCAGATTATCACTACCGATGAAATACCAGCAGTTGATCCCAACACGGGTGAATTCCACTATAATACAAACGGCTACTGATGAAAACAACAGCTATTCTATCGATACTCATGCTGAGTTCTGTGATCCTCTGCTCACAAACCCTGAATATGACGTTTAAAGCTGCAGGCGCTGCCACGAAAGTCGACAGTGTGAAAGCCACTAACCTCAGGACTACCGAAACTATCACACTTCCAGGCAGCGATACCCTTTTACTCAATGTGAATACCGGGATCGTAAACCTTAACGATATTAACCGGAACGGCTGCATTTTCCCTAACCCTTTTGCGGGAAAGACTACATTTCTGGCCTACGTCGGGACGGCACAAAATGTTACGGTTGAAGTTTACAATCTTTCAGGCCAGAGCGTGGCCCGCACCAAGGCACAGGTACAGCCCGGCTCAGTCGCCTTCTCACTTTTATTGTCGAAGGTGGGTGTTTATATGATAAGACTGACTACGGATGAGGGGACAACCGGATTCAAGGCCGTCTGCACTGAGTCAATCGGGGGTGGGAACCAGATCCTGTACACGGGAACCGATGCTCTGCCTCAAAAACAGGCCCTGAAGGGAACTGTCATCTTTAATCTGGGATACAAGCTGGGTGATGTGTTGCTCTACCGCTGCAGAAGCGGTGATTATACAACCATCATCACCGATTCGCCCACAGCTTCAACGGCCTATTTGTGTGAATTTGTGCTTTGCAGAGATCCCGACGGGAAAAACTATGCGGTGGTGAATATCGGGACCCAGACCTGGATGGCCGAGAATCTGGCCTGGTTACCGGCGGTGAGCGCAGCTTCAAAAGGATCGGATTCCCTGAAGTATTATTATGTTTACGGGTATGACGACAGCATCGTGTCTTCAGCCAAAAACACGGTCAATTACAAGCGTTACGGGGCGCTTTACAACTGGGCTGCAGCCATGAATGCCCCTGGCAAAAGATCACCGGCCCTGAGAAGCACCCAGGATGTTTGTCCGGCCGGCTGGCATCTGCCTTATGATGAGGACTGGAAATTGCTTGAAACAACCCTGGGCATGAGCCGGCATGACGCCGACTCCATCTATCTGCGAAACTCTGGAGATGTTGGGAAAAAATTAAAATCCACTCCTGGCTGGATTACCGGCGCTAACTGCAGCAACTCCAGCGGCTTCACTGCTTTACCCGGCGGATACCGAAACACCCATTGGAATTTTCAAAGCCTTGAAAGAAATTCTCTCTTCTGGTCGGCCTCCCAATCGGATACCCTTGCCTGGTACCGGAATCTGGATGAACAGGATACCGGGTTTTACAGGTTCACTACTTTGAAAAGCCACGGCTTTTCGGTGAGATGTATTAAAGATCCTTTCTGACAATTGCTAAATGCTTTCACCTCGGGGGCAACCAATAAAAAAAGCCGCGAAATGCGGCTTTTTTTATTTAATGAACTGATTTTTATTGGTTCATTATCAGTTTTTGGGTCACTTCGGTATTATCCATTTTGATCTTTACCAGATAAGATCCTTTCTGAACATTTGAAAGATCAAATTGCAGGTCTGATTTCTCATGACAGACTCTTGATGTTATTATTCTTCCGCCAAGATCCATGATAGATATTTCCAGTGATTTGTATTTCAAGTCACCCGTCTCAACGCGGAAAGCGCCTTTGGATGGATTGGGAATTAACTGAATTGAACTTGCAGAGGTTTCATGAATTGAAACGGTAGATTGAGCCTGGGTTACAGTAACCGTCTGTGTTGGTATTCCATTCACGGTCACAGTCACAGCCGCTACCCTGCTTGTATAATAAGGATTTTCGGTGAACTCAGCATTAATAGTACCATTTCCCACTCCCGAGGTGGTAATTGTAAGCCATGACGAATCAGTGACTGCTATCCATGGAGAATTCGAAGAAACCGTAAATGTTGTAATGCCCGGGAGATAAGGTACATTACGGTTTGAAGGATCTACTGATAAGGTTGGCTGGGTTCCTGCCTGAGTCACTGTAACAACAACAGGTCCAACACCCGGAGCTGTCACGGTAATATTTGCAACCCGATCGTAAGTTGCGGTATTCTCAGTATAGTTTGCAGTGATTGTGCCGTTGCCTGAACCTGATGAATTTACCGTGCACCATGTTTGATCAGAAACGATGGTCCAGCTGGTATTCGAATTTACGCTGAAACTGGTTGATGACGGAGGTGATGCAGGTACAGTCTGGTTTGACGGCTGAATTGTAAGTGTAGGTAAAGCCGGGTCCTGAATCAGTGTCACAGAAATTGGTGCAAGACCAGTTGCTGTGCCGGTGATGGTGGCAGTGCGTGTAACCAGGTCAGGATTCACAGTATATGTAGCTGAGATGCTTCCGTTCCCCGATGATGAAGGCGGAGTTACCGTGCACCAGCTTGCATTACTGCTTACAACCCAGGAGGTATTCGACGTAACAGCATAAACTGCCGTTCCTGCCGGGGCATAAGAAACAGCCTGCTGTGCGGGAAGAATGGTGAGCAGAGGATAAGCACCCTGAGTTACAGTAACCACGATAGGGGTCAGGGTTGCAACAGTTACGGTAATATTCGCAGTCCTTGGAATGGTAGTGGTATTCTCTATATAGGATGCCGTAACAGTTCCGTTGCCTGTTCCTGAAGGGGTCACTGTGCACCAGGTCTGATTAGAGACTGCTGTCCAGGTGGTGTTGGAAGTTAATGCAAACGACGCACTGCCTGCCGGAGTGTATGGTACACTCTGGTTCGCGGGAGTAACGGTAAGTGTGGGAGTGGCGCCAGCCTGGGTAACAGTTACAGTAGCGGTTGGAGCTCCTGAAGCTGTTGCTGTAATAGTTGCCACCCTCGGTGTGATCAGGGTGTTAACCGGATACGTTGCAGTAATAGTCCCGTTTCCGCTGCCTGAAAGTGTAACGGTACACCAGCTTTGGTTGCTTGATGCATTCCAGGATGTATTAGAGGTTACAGTGAATGCTGTTGAACCAGCCGGTGTTGCCGGAACATTCTGATTAGAAGGTAAAACTCCCAGTGTGTTTGTTGAGGTTCCCGACACTGAAACGTCATCAAATGCCCATGAATATGCAAAAGTCCCGATATAGGTCCAGCGAAAGTTTACCTGGGCTTTACCTGCAGCACCTGGAACAACCATGCTGAAAGCAGCAGGATTGGTGGCCGATGTTGTTGTGAATGCTTGTAATGTATTCCAGGTTGTTCCTCCATCATTGCTGTACGAAAGAGTTCCTGAGGAACCTGAATAGGCTTTAAAATAATGGTTGAACTGAAGGGTGACATTAGTAAAAACAGAACAGTCAATTACAGGGCTCACAAGATCCGCGTTCTGAGTTGTACCAGCACCATATCCGCCACTGTTAAGAAAAGCATAATTTCCGGTCAGGTTCGGATTCGGGGTTTGGTTGGTAATCACACCAAACTGCCATATCTGTCCGTTCCCCTGGTGGTCAACCTGACTCCAGCAACCGGGGATGCTTGTAGTAGCAAATGCTTCGCTGAATGGCAAGGTGGAAACCATACATTGAGTAGTGAAAGTAAGATCATTACCGTAAAATGTTCCGTTTCCATTTGTTGCATACGCTCTGATATGGTACAGAGTGTTTGCGGTCAGGCCTGTTATCAGGCTTACATAAGTTCCTAATCCTGATCCATCGGTGGTATGATTACCGGAAGCAACAGGGTTGGCCGAAGTGCTCCAGCAAACTCCGCGGGCTGTAACAGGAGACCCTCCGTCGGTGGTCACATTACCACCGGAGGTAGCCGAGGTCATGGTGATCACCGTTGCCGCATTGGTAGCAACAGCAGCTGCACAAGGTATTAATGTCAGATCGCTGCCGTTGGTGGTGCCATCAGAGCTCACGGCGACCAGGCGGAAATGATATGTTGTACCATTAACAAGACCTGCTATAGGTGCGCTTACGTTAGTGACTGCATAACCTGTACCTGCCGACGTAATGGTAGTGTTGAAACCATAGGCCGTTGTGGTGCCCCACTCGAAATGATAGTTCGTTACTGCTCCGTTGGGGCAGACGCTCCCATTGAGGGTAGCTACAGTACAGGTAACACCTGTAGCTGCCATGGTGGTTACCGTTGGTGGATTGTTCCATTTAAAAGAGGCAATTCTTGTTTTCCAACCCGTTGATGAAGTCGTTGCGAAATATTCCTGGGTATACCAATACGTACCTCTTTCAACCGGGTCACAACTCAATGCGCTGTAATCACCCCAACGATGGTAAGTAGCCTCAGTTGCAGATCCCCCGCCATTAATGATCCCTTTCTCGGCGATGGTCATCTGGTTCAGCGCATCATTCTTTTTTCGTCCGGTATACCTAATTGACGGGTAAAGGCTTGTACCGGAAACAGAATAGCCCAGGGCCATATTTCCGCTGGAATCCATTGCAATACTTCCCATCCAGCGACTGTTATTGTCTGATGGAGCATACGTTGCCTGCTGGTAGATGGACCAGGCGCCTCCCGATTTCCTTAACTCATACCACCGGATTCCTGCAACAGTGGTTGAAATATCAACAGTAAAATTACAAACCATTGTAGAATATCCCGCGAAGGAACGGTACTGAAGCCGGTACATCATACGGTCATTCAGAGGATCAACTTTTACCGTTGTATTGGGTTGTCTGATCCCTGTTATGTTCGCTGTATATGCATTGATAGGAATTGTAGTGAAATTGGCGAAAGTTGAATTGGCTGTTGTAACCCAGTCTACATGAAATTCCCAAAGCCCAAGATGGGGGGAAGCGCCATTGATACTATACAGGAAATAATTGGGAGGATTACCGGTGGGGAAAGTCCCGTCACAATCGGAAGGTAGCCATCCCCAGGCTTCGTTTGATGTTGGTTTCGTAAACATGATCATTGTTGCCGAAGGGCTTCCTGCCAACATAAGTGTACGATTGTAGGCCACGGCGCCGGTACCTGCATAAGCACCTGAACCGGAGGCAAACATATGCATCGACATATAATATGCATCGGGCCAAACGCCGAATTTCGGATAATCGGGCATATTCGCGAAGGAATACTGATAACGGTACCAACTGCCTGTCGGGTCAGGGGTGGCGGATATCGCAACCATCTGGTAGAAAGGCCCGTTGGGGTAATTAGGCAGTGAGAACTGAGAAAAAAGCCAACGGTCGGCCTGTTCATCATACAACACCACTGCATCGCCATCATTTGAATTGTTTGGCAAGCCGGCGAAAACAGAACTATTGGCCAATGGGCCAATTAATAGTGCGCCGGTTTTACTGTATATCGAAAAATGGCAATTTACAGTCTGGAAATAATGATTTGGCCCAACATCTCCATGGGTGTCAGGAGGAGTATAACCTTCGGTATTTGAGTTTCCCTCAAAGTTCGCGATGGTAGTATCTGTCATAAGCATTCCATTCATGGTCTGAATTGCCGGATCTGTCAGTCCACCCGGTGCCTGTCCTTGAATCCGTGGCCTGACATTGAATTTGTTCTTGACGATTCCGTCCTTCCAGGAAGTTTCAGCTTTCCCTGGCGCACGATTAGCCATATCCCTTAAGGGGGGTGATACATCAAAATAAATCGGAGCTTGAACGATAGGCCGGGAAACGTTGTCCTGCCCAAAAACGATATTAATGCTAAATAACAGCACTAATAAAAATAATGGAATCTTTCTCATGGCTTGAGTTATATTTATTGTTTTTTTTATGATTACTGATTTTTGAGGTGGAAGAACCTACCTGTTTACTAATATTTTTCTGATGACCCTATAGTTGGCATTGTGGATAACCATAGTATAGACTCCTGAAGAAACCAGGCCAAGGTCTATTAATAAATCTGCAGGTCCCCGTACTTGTACATTCTTCCTGGTGAATACAACGACACCCAGATTATTACTGATGCTGATGTCGAAGGATTCGGCCTCAGGAGTATTCATCTTTAATGTGAATGCCCCGTTGCTTGGTACAGGATAAACTACAAAGCTGGAAGAAGCCGGCTCATTGATTCCTGTTATTACCATATGGATATTGTTTGAAGTATCCGATCCGCAGCCGTTCAGGAATACCCTGTCCCAGTACCAGCCGGTATAATAAGCCACCAGCGTTTGTCCTGTGCCCGTAAGTATCGGACTACCTTCATAATACCATTGATTGCCATCAGTTACATCGCTGAAAAGGGTATCGCCACCGGCATATATCACCGGGGTATGAGGCAATAGTTTTATTGACACGGGGAAAGCGGGAGATTCAACACCAACACCGCATTGGTTGGTTCCATGAGCTGAAATGCCGCCAGATACTGCACCCATGTTAAAATCGACGGTGATCTGGGGAGTGTTGTCACCGGAAGCTATGTTTGCTCCGGCCGGTAAACTCCAGACATAGCCTGTTGCATTGGTTACCGGGTCAACAGAAAAAGCAACACCCTGCTCTCCTGCACACACGGAATCAGTACCCGAAACCAACCCTGCTGCAACCGGCAACTGGGTAACAGTCACATTGAAAGGAGCTGAGGCAGCGCCGTTCCCGCAAAGGCTGTTACCGTAAACGGTAATAGCTCCCGACTGAGCCGACTGGCTATAGTTAACCAAAATGGAATTGGTCCCGGCTCCGGAACTGATGGTCGCTCCAGCCGGCAGTGACCATATATAAGTGACCGCATTAGTGATGGGCGGCACAGAATAAGAAATACCACTGCTTCCAAAGCATACCGACTGTGATCCTGAAACCGATCCAGCCGGTTCCGGCATTGCATTTACATTTACATTGTATACCGTTGGAACAAGTGCGGAACAATTGGATGCGTTATTAAAATTAACTGCTACCCATTGGGGACCAGGGGCATTCCATACTACCTGGGCAATAGCCGTACCCTGACCTGAAGTAATTGTACCTCCAGAGGAAACAGTCCAACTATATGATGTATTCCCCGTTGCCGTGGTGTATTCATAAAACCCGGAATTGATGCACATGCTGTTGAGGCCTGTGATCGCGGGTACCGGTGCAGCAGCCACGGTAACCGCCAGAGTACCGGGAGCTGCAGCAGGACAACCTGTTACAGGATCGGAATAAACAACTCCCACGGTTTTCGAACCAGTAGCTGTCCAGCTGATAGTAACTACCTCGGGATTCCCGGTTGCGCTGATCGTGCCATCGGGTGTAACGCTCCAACCATAGGATGATTTACCGGCCTGGGTCGTGTACGTATTATTTGTAGATTGACATACCAGAGAAGCTCCTGAAGAAATAGTAGGGACAGGCTGATTATTCACTGTGATCGTGGTATTTGAAGGTGTACCGGGAGCCCCGCAGTCGCTGACAGCCTGAACTGAGACTATGCCTGAAACCGCGGCAGACGAAACACTTACCATGATAATATTTGAATGAGGAAAGGATGTGATAGTGAATCCTGCAGGGAAGGTCCAGTTATATAAAAAACCATTCGGAATCAAGGCTACAGAAAAAACATATCCGGAACCGTTTTTGCATACCGCTGCAGGTCCCGTTATTGTACCTGAAGGGGGGGGAATTACACAATTTGTATAAAAGTTCATATCTGAACCGGTAACAGTTCCTGCAGGGCTCTCCGCTTTAGCCCGGTAATGATACGTGGTATTGATCATAAGCCCTGCAATGGTAGCATTGAAGTTTTGTACCGTATTGCCTGTCAAAGTGCCTGCTATATTCGCGATTAAACCATAAGCTGTTGTGAGACCGTATTCAAACGACACCGTTGTGGTTCCATTCTTCGGATTCACCGTTCCGTTCAAGGTTGCTGATGTCGGGAGAACAGGCAGGGCTGCAACCGTTGCAACAACCGGCGGGACTGCAGTACTAAAGGTCAAATCCGAACCGTAGATTACCGTGCTTCCGCTGTTTCCATTGGCACGGTAATGATAGGTGTTATTAATGGTGAGCCCGGTTAGGTCGGCAGAAATTGCAGTCGGGGTATTTCCTGTGATTGTACCTGCAGAAACTGAATTGCCGTAAGCCGTGGTAAGGCCATATTCGAAACCCGAAAGTATGTTCAGATTATTGGCATTAACCAATCCATTAAGTGTAACTGTAGTACAGGTACGATTTGTTGCAGTCACCGTAGTTACAGCCTGGTTAGGTGAGAACTGATATCCTCCCAGGTCAGGGGGTGAAGGCCGGGTTGCGCCGGAAAAATCGGTGGGAACTGAAGCCAGGTAGAACCCATCATTAGCAAGTGCTGTATTGGTAGGGTGAAGGTCTGTGCCAACAAAAACCGGATTAATATTCTGTGAGTTATTGTTGCCCCCGAAACCGGTCTGGATATCGGCAAGAGTGGCCCTGTTGCTTACAATATAGCCGAGATTTGTTCCGGAAGAAAAATAATCGTTATAATCAATCTTTGAAAATGCAGAAATGTCTGCATTACAAATAATTGCAAAACGATTTGTCCCTATCGTTGCATCTATAAAGAAAATATTGTTTCTGATATCAAGGACAGTAGCTGTTGAAGCTATCATCAGACAAGCTGGCAAGCCGGTAGCCAGAGTTTGATTTGTGGATAAGCGTACAGTATTGTGATACAGGTTGTATCCGTTGCCGGATCCAATCGTGATTCCATATCCGTTACGCGTAGAAAGAGAATTGAACCCGGCGCTGGCGACATCATAAATCAAATTGTTATACGCATTGATATTTGATAGCGTAGCGGTGGAATTTAATGCCAGACCGATGGCAGTACTGTTTGCATTAGTGCTTTTAATGTTGGAAATTGTATTCCTCTCGATCACGATCCCGCTACTGAGACTCTGAACCTCAATTCCGGTGGCAATAGAACTGGCCCTGCTTGTGGTGAGGCCGGAAACGGTATTTCCAGATATAGAAGAATTTGCTCCATAGATCTGCAAAATTCCCCAAAAAGCATTGGTAGCGGCAGTGTTGCCATTTTGTGTAAGGCCCGAAACCGTGTTATTCGTAATATTCGTATTGGGACTGTATGAGATTATTCCCGCAAAACCTCCGGCATTACCTGTGTTGGCAAGCGTCTGGATAGTATTGCCCGTGATACTGATACTTGCCGGAGCAATAATCGTGTTAACATAAATCCCGGCAAGTACTACGCCCGCGTTATTGGATGTAAGCGAAATAGCTGAAATGTTATTGCCCGAGATTGTTGCATTATGAATCCCGTCGGCAATCCATATCCCCGCCACGTTCTCGGCATTGGCATTGGCAATATTCCCAATGTTGTTGCTGGAAATGGTTACATCCTGAACTCCCTTAACATAAACACCTTCGTCACGGATCGAATTGGCGCCTGCTGTGTTCATGTCATTTCCTGTAATCAGCAAGCCGGTGCCATTCCCCGTGACATCCACTGCAGAACAAAAAATACCGATCAGTGCTTTCTGAATACTGTTATTCTGAAAAGTGATATTATTGAAATATCCCGTTGCACCAATGGTTGTTGAACTGCCAAGAGAAACAGCGTTGGAGGTATTCACTCCATTGATCAGAACAGTATTCTTTATAGTGATATTAGTTATAGGAGTTGTTCCTGTTGAACCTATTAAAACGACATTGGGCGTAGTTGCTGAAGTGTTTGTAATCGTAAGATCCCGGGTCGTTCCGCCGGCAGAGTTTGAGCCATCAATGATCACATTGCTGTTTAATATTTTGATGAGGGCACCAGCAGTCATGCTTCCTGAAAGGCTTGCCGTGATCCCGGTATTTGGTTTGATCGTGATGGTGTTGGTTGGGCTGGATCCGGGAATAACCTGAATAACGATGGGCCAGGTCTCAGCTGCCGAACTGTAATCTGAATTCAGTAAGAATGTGAGAGGGCAAGTCAAAGAATGACCCTTCAGATCATCTATGGCAGTAGAAAGGTTCACATAATCAGCACCTGAAGCTCCCACTGTTTTTGTTCCGCAAATCGGAGTCGGAGGCAGGGTTGCTCTTGAGCCTGCAAGAATAGAAGATTCAAGGTCTGCATAAGCAACGACCTTATAATAATAGGTGAGATTTGCCCAAAGTCCGGTTTGTGCCTGGGAATATAAAGTTCCTGTGGTTCCGACTGTTGTTGAGATGATATCTGCACCGTTTTGGGTGTAGGTTATCCCGTCTGTGGAACGATACACCCTGAACCCGACTTCATTGGTTGAATTATCGGTCCACCCTATTGTCATTCCGCCACTTGTAACACCGGTTACAGTGAAGGAAATTGGGGGAGCGGGAGTGGTTGGTTTAAGTACCCTTACCTCGTCAATGCCGATATCTGTATACCCATAATCAGAGGTTGCTGTAAATTTAATTTTGGTAGTTGCTGAATTGCCTGGAAGGAAAACAAAAAATTCCTGCCATGTTGCAGTAGTGGTCAGTGTCATCAGAGAACCTGACCATGTAGTACCTCCATTGTCGGAGGAATAAACATCCACAACATCAGTCCCATCGGTATTTATATAATAAAACTTTACCGCGACCTGTCCGGCTGTATAAGCCGAAAAATTCATGACCGGAGTGATAAAGTCCCCGGTTGTTCCTGCATTGGCGTAATACGTATGAAACCTTGCCGAAGCCGTGGTGCCGTTAGCACCCGTGGGCGCATACGCAGCAGTCGTACCACTGGTCCAACCGGTAGTATAACTATTTTTATGCCAGACATTATTGGCCGGAGTGGTGGTACCGCTCCAGGCAGGACTGAGCGTTGGAGGTAAAGTCCATGTTGCTTCAAAATTCTGGGTAAAAATGATTTGCCCGAAAGTAAAAACACTTGTTAGCAGGACCAAGCACAGAAGTAAAATTTTTCTCATAAGACCTTTGTTTGGGTTTGGGTGTATGTTATGTTGTGAAAATAAAATATTGTGATGGAATTCATGGAATGTAATTGTCACAAAGATAACATATAATAAATTGAATGTCTTGCATTTTCAATTTATTGTATAAATTTTTTATAAAGTTTTTGGAATTTCTACACCCCTCCCAGGGAGGATTTCAATTATCGAAATTATTTTCTCCTGGCCATAACACTAGATAAAAAATGTATTATCACAATCTAAGGGCAAAGACGGCGTTCAGCGACATGATATTATCGTTTGTTGCGCCGATATAGAAAAATCTCGCTTCGCATCCGACTACGAATCGTTTGGAGAGGGGATACAGATAGGAAGCGCAGGCTTCAAAATTTGCAAAGGAATACTGGGTGCTGCTGATCGTTTCTCCGATCCCTCTGATCTGCAATAGCTGAATTGCAAGTCCGGGAGCCACGGAGAGATAAAAATGATCAACTATCCTCATTCTTATCACCAGCAGCAATGGAATCATATACATCCTCGAATCCATGGTATATTCCTTTGTAAGCACCGAATCTACCTTGAATATCCTGTAAAGACCAGTCTCCAGACCAAGACTGAGCCGGTACTCAGGCTCCCACATGAACTGGAATGAAGTACCAATAAACTCTTTATGAACATTCCTGGCCGGCACCAGATCCATGTTTGCAAAATAATGAGACCAGCCGGCACCGATGGCTAAGGAGAAATGCGTGACCCGGGAGTTGCCTTCCTGCGAGCGAACATTAAAGCAGGCGAGCAGACAAAACAGAATTATAACAGTGATTTTTTTCATGCCTTATTTCTCCCTTATATAATGATAATACCCCACCACGAACGGATAGTTGGTAAGTATGCCGTTGAAATTTCCGTCATTGATATATTCTTTTATCCACTCCACGTTGTCGAGCGTCCAGGTCCAGGCAATGCGGCCCTGGGTATGGATCTGCGCTACCAGGTCGTTCTGGGTCCCCTCAGTCCAGCGGGGAGCCCATACCATCGAGTTGGTCCTCACCACGTCATCCACTGTTAATTCACAAAGTGAAGGGGTGATCAGATAATCGGGCTGGTTCATAAAATCGTTTATGGCATCCTGAGATGGCAGGCCCACATATATATGAAGGTCACGGCCTTTGTCTTTCGCTCTTTGCAACATTTCTTTCTGTATGGGGATGACCGTCGACATAGAATTCACATTCTCTTTCATATCAAGGTAAACATCGGTAATCAGAGTGCTGTCGACCACGAACATCAGCGCATCGTTAAGCCTCGGAATATGTTCTCCGTGGATGAGCGACACCAGGTAATACAGCTGCATGTATGTAAAGTCATGGATAGGCCCCGAAAGCGGCCCTTTCTGTGTAAGGCGGATGTTAATATCCCCGTCATGAAACAGCACAGGGATCCCGTCTCTGGTAAGCTGAACGTCGACCTCAATGCCAGTAGAGCCAAGGCCTTCGGTGAAGTTGATCATGGCTATGCTGTTTTCCGATACCGGCAGATGATCAGATGTGCGGCCTCCCGAACGATGCGCCAGGATGGAGAACTTTTTGCTGAGAAGGGCTGGAGAGATGGGCCTTTGGTAGACCAGCTCAAGCGCTTTGTCTAATTCGTTGCCTGTTTTCCCGTATGCTCCGCGGAGTATGATCATCGGCGTAGTGACCCCGTTCACGATTTCACTTCCACCTTCATCCCTTGCAATATAAGCGTTCAGCAGCCCGGTATTGTCGTTGTAACAATACCTCCAGTACCCCTGGATCACGATCACAGAATCAAGCTGCCCCACGTCGAGCACAGAATAATGCCCGTCGGAACACATCATCGTTAATTTCTTCCTCGACCACTTCAGCACGACCTGGTCGCCGAAAAGCTCATTCCCGGCTGTAACTTTATAGATCCCATCCATGATTTTCCTTGAATTATCGGGCAAGGGATAAGTCTGGGTAAGGAAGGAATTGGGCCCCTCGGAGGGAACAGGGACATCCTTTGATTTATTGCAGCCCGCCATCAGCAAGGCCATACAAAAAATGGTTAACAGCCAGTTTTTCATAATACCCATAAAATATGAAGTTCGGGAATGTGATAGTAACGGTTGAAGGTAGTAAAGACCATCCATGCCGGCCAGTAGTATTTTACATAATTATCCTTGAATCCGATAATCAGGATTTTCTTTTTGAAGATGCGTTGTTCGAGATAGATCGCTCCGGTTACACCATCGAAAAAGTCGGGGCTATTCATCAGCACGTTCTCACCGGTTTTCATCTGACCCCAGGCTATGATCACAGCTTCGCCTTTGACAGTGAAAGCAAGGGTTTTGGTTTTAAAGCCAATAGAAAGATTAGGATACTGGGTCAGCATCATCCCCATGTTTTTAAACCCGGCAAAGGTCATAATGCCCAGCGAATAGCCAAGGTCATAACCGAGATTAAACGAGAAATTCCGGTAAATGTAATTCCAGCGGACCCCGAGACTTACCTGGTTTGATACGAAAATGGTGTTAACGTTTCCCTCGAGCGAAAACCCGGCCGGCAGGCCAAAAGTAAGATGAAGCGATATCAGGGGTGCCTCCAGTGCAGACTCTACCCAGTCGAAAGGGAGTTTGGTAAAAAAAAGACCAAGCCCCGTCTGCACATGATATTTCTGGTAGCGATGAGGAAAATACATGCTTTCCTTCCCGATATCAAAAGGCGGGGCATTCTCCTGGGCCAGGAGCAAAGGAGCGCTTAAAAGGATAAAGGCGATCAGAAGCAGAAGGGAATATTTTTTCATATTAATCCCGTTAACGTTTTTTAAATTTATAAAAT
>Ga0268284_1000136_pt1 | contig 68268 bp, 57 predicted proteins | sample saktaG_14_FD_190137 | JGI IMG/M metagenome (GOLD analysis project Ga0268284, IMG submission 190137) | Saline water microbial communities from Sakinaw Lake, British Columbia, Canada - sak_2013_06_06_40m | ecosystem: Environmental > Aquatic > Non-marine Saline and Alkaline > Saline ...
GCTGTGGCACGATCTCGGTCGGGTCAAACAACCACGGGTCATAGGTGTAGTGATCCTCGTAAATGCGCGTGGTGGCGAGGCCGTACGGCAGAAAGCAGCCGGTGCGCACGCTCTCGGCCATGAAAATGGGCGAGACGTTGCCTTCGGAATTGTAGTCGTCCGACCAGTCGATCGGATTGGGCTGCAAGACGCGGTAGCGCCAGGTGCAGAAATTGGTCGGCTGATCCGCGGCATAGGTGAGCGACTTGGCCAGAATCGCGCGCACGGCCGCAAACTCCGTCGTGCTGTAATAGGGAATCCGGCCGACACTCAGCGGGCAGACGGCCAGCGTTAAGCCACCGCTGGCGTGATCGCCGTTCCATTCCGCGAACATGCCGTTGTCGTTCAGATCCCAATCGCCAACCAGCACACGGTAAAAACAATCGCTCGGAACATGCCAGAGTGACGCGCTCGAATTCGTGCCCAGCGGGTACAACATTTTCATCGGCACGTCACCGACGGTGTCGGCGGGCTGGGTGAAGTCGTCCGGGTCAGGATTGCCGATCAACAGCAGGTGTGAGTACGAGCCGGTGCTGCATACCAGCCGCAGATAGGCCTTGATCTGATCGGCGCGATCATTGGTGGTCAGGATTGAATCGTACAAGGCTGGGTACAGCTGCGCGGGCGCGGCGTTCACCGCCGCAGTGGCCGAGATCAAGTGCACCTGCCAGCCCGCGCCTTCCTTGTGCCGGGCGAAATTCGTCAGGGCGTCATAGCCGGCCGTATAAAAACTCTGACCGGCGATGATGATCAATCCTTGAGCCATGACCGGGGCGGCCATGGCCGCCACGCACCCGCACAGCCAGAAAAGTTTGTGCCGCATAACCACCCTGATCTGTTTAAATGAAATATAACAAAGATATATTATAACTACAATATAGCACTTCTCTACATGGCTGTCAAGGAGCGCTTCCTTTAGAAAAATAATGCGGACCAACACAACCCGCGATGTCGTGCGCCTTGGGCGCTGACCGCGGCTGCAGAAGCCGCCCTCACCGCGGGCGGTTGCACGGACGCGGCAACATAGAAAGTGCTCTCATTAGTATCTAGGGATGGAACGGCTCGTCCAGCTCTTCCGGCTCGAGACTGATGCGGATGGTGTCCTCGGCCCGGCGCGCGGCCCGGGCAAATGCGTCTTCGGCCTTGTCCCACGGGACACGCTGCGAAATCAACGGGGCCAGACTTACGGCGCCGGTCTCGATCACATGGGCGGCCGCGCGCAACGTGTGATGGGCGTGACAGATATTCAGCAAGTGCACTTCCTTGCGGCGCGCAAGCTGCACGGGAAATTGGCGGGTGCGCTCGGCCGACAAGCCGACCAGCGCAATGCGCGCGCCCGGCGCCGCAACGTCCAATGCATCCGCCAGGGCCGCATCGCTGCCGGCGGTCTCGAAGACCACTTCCACGCCACGCGCGCCGGCTGCCCGCGCAAGGTCGGCTGCGTCAAGTTGAGTGCAGGACATTTCCGCGCCGAGCTGGCGCGCCAGGGCCGCCCGCGCCGGCACCGGGTCCACGACCGCCACGACGCGCGCGCCGGCATGCTGCGCCGCCAACAAGCACAGCAAGCCCATCCCGCCCGCGCCCAGAATTACGACCGTTGTGTTCGGCACAATCTGCGCGACGGCGGCGGCGTGCAATGCCAATGAAAACGGCGCGATGCAGGCCAATTCTGCAAATGAAACCCGCGCCGCCACCGGCACCACATTGCGCGCCGGCACGACGACATATTCGGCCAGCGCGCCATGGGTCGGCGGCCAGCCCAGCACGAGTGGTTCGCAACACTGGTCGTGCTGCTGTGCATGGCAGGCCGTACAGCGGCCGCACGCGATGACCGGATCGAGCACGACCGGCGTGCCTTGTGGCAGAGCCGTCACGTCGGCGTCGACCGCGTCAATCAGCCCGGCGGCGTCTTGGCCCAAAATAAACGGCTGCGGCAGGCGCTCGTCACCGAAACCGCCCGATGTGTAGCGTAGCACATCCACGCCGCTGAGGCAGACCGCCTTGATTGCCACGCGCACCTGGCCGGGGCCGGGCTGTGGCTTCGGCCATTCTTCTTCGCGCAGATCATTGCTGCCGTAATAGGCTAAGACGCGCATGGATACAGAAGGTCAAGGGTCAAAGGGCAAGGTTACGGGATTCAGGTTGCAGAGAAAAATGAATTGCGGCAATTCATTTTTATAGCCACTGAGTGTTCGATATTGGATACTCATCATGCATTTTAGTCGCAAAGGTGCTGGATGATCGCCGCGGCGGCGCGCTTGCCCGCACCCATCGCCTCGATGACCGTGGCCGCGCCAGTGACGATATCACCGCCGGCAAACACGCCCGGCTTGGTCGTGCGACCGGTCTCGTCGGTGACGATGTAGCCCCATTTGTTGACCGGCAGGTCGGTTGTCGTCTGGCGGATCAGCGGATTGGACTCGGTGCCGATCGCGATGATCGCGCAATCAATCGCGGTCTCAAAGAGCGAATCAGGAATGGCCACGGGGCGACGGCGGCCAGATGCGTCCGGCTCGCCCAATTGCATCCGCTCGCAGCGCACGGCCTTCAACCAGCCGCGTTCGTCGCCGCGGAATTCAAGCGGGTTCACCAGAAATTGCATCTGCACGCCTTCTTGCTCGGCATGATGAATTTCCTCCGCGCGCGCCGGCATCTCCGCGCGGCTGCGGCGATACATGATGTGCACTTCCTGCGCGCCGATGCGCAAGGCCGTGCGGGCCGCGTCCATCGCCGTATTGCCCGCGCCGAACACGGCCACGCGCTTGCCGCGAAACACCGGCGTCTCCGCGCCCGGCAGATAGGCCTTCATCAAATTGACGCGCGTCAGAAACTCGTTCGCGGAATAGACCCCGTTCAGGTTCTCGCCCGCAATGTTCAGAAACTTCGGCGCGCCCGCGCCGGTGCCGACAAACACGGCCGCGTAGCCCTCGTGCTGCAGCAATTCGTCAATCGTGAACAGGCGCCCGATGACGGCATTCGTCATCAACTCCAGGCCGCGCTGCAACAACGCATCGATTTCGGCCTTGACAATGTCTTTGGGCAACCGAAATTCGGGAATGCCATACACCAGCACGCCGCCAGGCTCGTGCAACGCTTCGAACATGGTCACGTTGTAGCCGGCCTGCAATAGATCCGCCGCACAGGCCAGTCCCGATGGGCCCGAGCCGATGATGGCCACTTTAGGCGCATCCGCCCGTGGTTTGGTCTCGGGCAGCGGCGCCGTTGCGCTGCGCAGCGACTGGCTGCGCACATGATCGGCGGCAAAGCGTTCCAGCCGCCCGATCGCCACCGCGTCGCCTTTCTTGGCCAAGACACACTTGATTTCGCATTGCGATTCCTGCGGGCAGACCCGGCCGCAGATCGCCGGCAGACTGTTGGTCGCCATGATGATCGCGAGCGCCGCCGCAACATCACCCTCGGCCACTTTGGCGATGAATTCTGGAATGTGCACGTTGACCGGGCAGCCATCCACGCACTTCGGATTCTTGCACTGCAGGCAGCGCTGCGCCTCGCGCACGGCCTGCTCGTCGCTGTAGCCCAGCGGCACTTCGTTGAAATTCGCGCGCCGGATCTCCGGCGCTTGTTCGGGCATGCTCTGGCGCGGAATCGCCATGCGTTCTTTCGGGGTCAAGGTTGTAGGCATAGATCAAGCTTCAAGTTTCGAGTTTCAAGTTTCACTACTTACCGCACCGCATCCAACTTGCAGTCTTCGCCCGGGTGCTGTTCCTGCGTGCGGTACATGCCGAGCCGGCGCTGCAACTCGTCGAAATCAACCTGATGCGCATCGAACTCCGGGCCGTCCACGCAGGTGTACTTGATGGCTTTGCCGACCGTCACGCGACAGCCGCCGCACATGCCCGTCCCGTCAATCATGATCGTGTTCAAGCTGGCAATGGTCGGCACCTGCGCCGCGCGCGTCACGGCCGCGACGGCTTTCATCATCGGCACCGGCCCGATCGTGACGGCAAAGACCGGGCGCGGCTCTTGTTCCAGCCGCGTACGCAAGACATCCGTGACAAAGCCCTTTTGCACATACGAGCCGTCATCCGTCGTGATCAACAATTCATCGCTGACCGCGCGCAATTCATCTTCCAGAATCAGCAAGCTCTTGGTGCGCGCGCCGATGATCGCAATCACGTGATTGCCGGCCTCTTTCATCGCCGTGACAATCGGCAGCAACGGTGCGACGCCGATCCCGCCACCAATGCAGACGACCACACCGTAGTTCTTGATCTCGGTCGGATGACCGAGCGGGCCGGCCACATCGCGCACGAATTCACCCGGCGCCAACGCCACTAATTCCTGGGTGGTCTTGCCGACCGCTTGGACGATCAGGCGAATGGCGCCGTCCGCCGGGCGCACGCCGGCGATGGTTAATGGGACGCGCTCGCTGTGCTCGGCCGGGCGTAAAATGATAAATTGCCCCGCCTGGCGTTTCTTCGCGATGCGCGGCGCCTCAATCCACAGTGAATAGACCTTGTCAGCCAACTGCTGACGTTCCAGCACTTTAAACGGCATTCGAGTTCCCAAGCATGGTTAGCGTGCATTACTCTAGAAGGTAAGTATACAAAACACCGACGTAACGCGCAAATGCACGTTGGCCTGGCTGGTGCCTGACGCATATGCCAGCCTTAACGCGCTTTCACTTGGTCTTTCTTGTATTGAGCAACTGTTTCCGCTCTGCGGTGAACGCCCACCACGGGCGTGGCGCTGCGCCATCCATAAAACGCGTTACCGAGATGAGCACGTCCAGAACGCACGGGTCGTGGCGCACGCCTGTTTTCTTGCAGAGCCGTTCGTACATCTCGAAAGGACACACGCCAACAAGCTGATGTGGCTTGTCAATGCCGAGCAAGCGCAGGTCAGCGGCGCCGGCTTTGCCAATGTTGGGCAAGTCGGTCAGGTGCTGCACGCGCGTGCGGTCAACTTTGTTTGGGTTCATATTACATGTGCGCCGCGAAGAGTTGAGCAAAGATGCAGGCCACGACAAGTGCGGCCGCGTATCCCGCCAGAACCATGATGATCTTGATGAGCCTGTTCATTGATGATTCGCACCCGCCCGCCGCGTTCTGTTGCGCAGCAAGATCCCTTCTGGATCCCATGCGAAATGCATGCCATAGTATAATGTCTTGTGCCTCTCGGCGCAAACCGGGCTAGTGCCTGGCGCGAAGTTCCAGGTTAGCGCGAATGGTCTTTTATTAATTTGTTCGCCGAGAACAAATTAGTTGACAAGCGCGCGGGTGAAGCGTATCATAGCCACTTATGTTCACACAGGAGCACAGGTATGAATCGGATTACCGCCGCAGTTGAGTTCCTCGGTTTGAAGAAAAGCATCGTGGCGGTGCTGACCATGGCCATTTTGGTCGGCTTGGGCGAGCACATGGCGGAACGCTTCCTGCCGCTGTACCTTGGCCTGCTCGGCGGTGGCGCGCTGTCGATTGGTTTACTGAATGGATTGGATAATTTGTTGAGCGCGTTGTATTCGTTTCCGGGCGGCTATCTGAGCGACCGGCTGGGCTACAAACGCGCACTGCTCCTGTTCAATTTGTTTGCCATGATCGGCTTCTTGCTGGTGATTGTCGCGCCGTCGTGGTATGTCGTCATTATCGGCGCGCTCTTTTTCATTTCCTGGTCGGCGATTTCACTGCCGGCCACCATGGAGGCCGTCGCCAGCATTCTGCCGCGCACGAAACGCACGATGGGCGTGACCATGCATTCGATGGTGCGGCGCATCCCCATGGCGGCCGGCCCGTTGATCGGCGGCGCGCTGATCAGTGCCTATGGCGTGCAGACCGGTGTGCGCATTGCGTTCGTCATTGCGTTTGCAGTCGCGGGCGTGTCGGCTATGCTGCAGCAGGTGATGATCACCGCACCGGTGCAGGCCAAGCGCCGGGCGCGCTTGCATCCGTGGCATACCCTGCGGCAGATGAGCCCGGCCTTGCGCAATCTACTCGTGTCCGACATTCTGATTCGTTTTTGCGAGCAGATTCCCTATGCGTTTGTCGTGATCTGGTGCGTCGAACTGTACGGGCTCTCGGCCATGCGCTTTGGCGTGCTCACCGCGATTGAAATGGTGACAGCGATGCTGGTGTACATTCCAGTTGCCTATCTGGCCGACAAGGGCACGAAAAAGCCGTTTGTTGTGGCGACCTTTGCGTTCTTTACCTTGTTTCCGCTGGCGCTACTGGGTGCGCGCACGTTCTGGGTGATGGTGCTCGTGTTTGTGCTGCGCGGCATGAAAGAATTTGGCGAGCCGACCCGCAAAGCCCTGATCATGGACCTCGCGCCGGAGGACAGCAAGGCCACCATGTTCGGCGCCTACTACCTGGTGCGTGACACGATCGTCTCGCTGGCGGCGTTCGGCGGCGCACTGCTCTGGAATCCTTCCACGGCGGAACGGCTGGTGGGCATCTTCGGGTTTGGCCAGACGCTGCTGCCATGGATCCGCCACGTGGCGTCGCCAACCACAAACCTCTTGACTGCGTTTGGCTTTGGTGTGCTCGGCACACTGTATTTCGCGCTGTTCGGCAAGAATGTGCAAGCATGCCCGGCGCTGCCGTCAAGTGCAGCCGGACCCGGCAGCCGGAACGTCCCGCACTGATCACCCACGCACCGACGTCAGTCTGTGCGCTTCCGTGAACTCCCACCACGGGCGTGGCGCATAAAGCGGGTCACCGGGATTATTAATGAGAGCGCTTTCTACTTTGCAGTGTCCTTGTAGCCGCCCGCGCTGAGGGCGGCTTCTACAGCCGCGGTCAGCGCCCGCGGCTACAATTGGCATGACAGCTAGTAAGCGCATTCATTAGTAAGGTTGCCGTAATCTGATCGATGGCCTTCCAGGCCGGGCTGAACAGGCCGGGCTGGGTAACAAAATCGTGGAGCATGCCGGGATAGCAGCTGTGGATCACCGGTACACCGGCTGCCTGTAAGCACTGGGCGTACGCGCGACCCTGGTCGGCAAGCAGATCATATTCGGCAGTAATGACCAGGGCGGGTGGCAGGCCAGAAAAATCCACGGCGCGCAGTGGCGATACGCGGGGATCCTCAGCTTGATCCACGTTCTGCAAATAGTGGCGCCGGTACCAGTCGATGGCGGTGGTCGAAAGCCAAAGACCCTGGCCGAAACAATGGAAGGAATCCGTGTTTTCGGAGGCGGTTGACATGTCCACCCACGGGCAGATCAGGGTTTGATGGATGAGCGTAGGCGCGCCCTGGTCACGCGCAAACCGGGCGACAACCGCGGCCAGATTCCCGCCCGCGCTGTCGCCCGCAACAGAGAGACGGGTCGGGTCTCCGCCGAAACGGGCGGCATGCGCGGCCACCCATTGCGTCGCGGCCCAGACGTCATCCAGCGCCGTGGGGAATGGGAATTCCGGTGCCAAGCGATAGTCTACCGACACAACGATGCAGCGGGCGCCCGCGGCCAGGAAGGTGCAGAAGGGCTCGTATTCATCGAGATTCCCCAGCACGAAACCGCCGCCGTGAAAGAAGATCACAACTGGCCTGGGCCCCTGCTCTGGCGGAGTATAGATGCGGATGGGGATTTCGCCCGCGTTGGTCTTGCAGATGGTGATGTCCTCCCTGGGATTGCCAAGCCATTCGGGCAGAAGGAATGCTTTTCGCGCGTCGGCGGGGCTCATGGCATAGAGGGGCGTGTACTTCCCTGCGGCAATCTGCGTGAGGATCGCTTCAGATTCCGGGTGCAGATGGCCCCGCGTATAGGTGGGATAGAACACGTGCGGCATGAAAGGCTTTCCTTTGATCAATCGTTGTTGCCCAAGGGTCACGATGCTGAACGTTAGTGGTGAGTTGGGTTTCTGCGCCGCGGGAACAACGCGAACACCACCGCATGGCTGGCCGGTTTATATTTGCGCAAGAATGACGACGTAATTCTTTCCGTACTTCTTCGCGCACGCGGGGCACGTCGTATAGTAAAAGTACATTTTGCTGACGTCCTTGCCTTTGGCCGCTACAAAGGCCTTCATCTCTTCGATCCATTTCCGCGTGTTCCGGTAGGGACCCTCGAACACCTTGGAGACGAAGGTGCCCGAAATAGTTGCCATCCGCGCATGGGGAACATTTTTAGTCACCTCAAGATACACATCAGCCCCCCACAGCGAGTTCTCGTCTGACAGGACCATCATAGGTTCGGGGATGGCGTTGACGGCCGCAATTGCCGCAACACTCCGTTTCATGACCGCACCGAAGTTCACGGGGATGTGCAGAATACTGGTGACGCGGTCCTGAACAAAGAGTTTATTGTCCAAGGTGATGCGCTTGTCGTCCCAAGGTGCGGGATCAAATCGGGAACAGCAGTGCTCGGAATTTTGTTCACTCATGGTGCGTCCTTTCGTTGTGGCCAATGGTGGCGGTGAGCGCCGCGCGCGCGGTGGTCACCTCACACGCAGCGCATCCGTGCAATTATACCATAGTCGAAAAGAATCGGGGTAGTGCAGCGCCATTAGCACCGCGCGGTACTCACCGCCCAGGGCAGGCGTGTTGCAGCGTGGCGCCGGCACCGGCTGGTTCGGGCGAACTTTTTCCAGGGCATCCGCCTCGCTCGCAAGACTCCAGCAAGAGCAGCTCAGATGTCAGTGCGCCTTCCAGCCGAATAGTCAGGCCCTGCTTCATCAGGGCGACCCCGTCCATCTCGCACGAGCGTTGGTCATTGTCGAAGGTTACCCGGTACCTGCGCGACAAATCCAACCCGCGCAAACGGAGTGTGTAGTCCGCCACACGTGGCGCGCAGAGTTGAAAGACTCCGCAGACCGCCTTGGTGCGATCGCGCGAGGCCAGCTCCAATACGCCCCAGCCCTGCGGCTCGGGGCCCGGCACGCACGGGGTATGGTGGTAGATGCGCCCGGTGCTCATGAATGGCCGGACGAAGTGTTTGTACAGTGCAATCCAGTGCTGCATCTGCGCCAACATGTGCGGATTCCACTCCGCTCCCATCGGTTTTGGAAACCCGATGGTGGGGCGCACAAAAAGAAGCAGCCGGGACTGAAAGTTGAAGTCCGCCGTCAGGAATCCGCTCTGCCCCCCGATCAAACGGTCTACGTACTCGGGCGGCAGGGCCATGGTCATGCCGTTGGTGATGGCAAAGGAACGCGGCGCGAGCTGCCAGTCCGTGACCCAGGTATGGCTGAAGCGGCGCACCATGCCGACATCCGTGCGCCCGCCGCCACCGGCGCAGTTCTCGAAGATGACGTTGGGGAAGCGGGCGCGCAGGCGCTCGTAGATGGCATACTGGGCCTCATAATAGCGCCAGAAATGGCACTCTGTGAAGCCCGCGCGCGGGATCCGCCCCACGCCCTGCGTGTTGTAGTCCAGGCGGAAGAACTCCAGTTCGTTTTCTTCGATCACGCGGACGATCTGCGCTTCCATCCATTGCGCAACCTGGGGATTGGCGAGGTCGAGCATGCCCCCGAGTTCCTGACCGTCATAACCGCGCACGATCCACTCCGGATGCGCTTGGGCTGCCTGGCTTTCTGCGCCGATCCTTTCGGCGTCCATCCACAGGCCCCACAACATACCTTTCGCATGTGCCCGATCACGAAACGGTTTCAGTCCGTCCGGAAATCGCGCGCGGTTAACATCCCAGTTGCCGACCGTCTTCCACCAGTCCGCGCCAGGCGGCGCGTACCAGCTTGCGTCCACGAAGAACACTTCCGCGCCGAAATCGGCCGCCGTGTCGATCGCATGGATCACCTGCGCCGCCGTAATCTCCACCTCCGGACCGATGGCGGACTCCACCCATCCGCCGCGCCCGCGCGGTTGCGGCAGAAAAACGCTTCTGCGCAGATGGTCGTGCATCGCCTGGATGGCCGTATCGAGGTCGCCGAATACCAGGCCGAGATGCAGCTCGGGGCAGCGGACCGTCTCGCCCGGGGCAATGACCCGTTGCGGCGCCGGGGCGTCCGGCCCGCCACTGAAAAAAAGCCGCGCAACCGGGTCGCTGGCATCCGCCGTGAGATCGAATTCGAACGCATAGCCGCCCGACCACGCGAGCTGTCCGACAAAGTGTTCGCCGGTGGCGTTGTTTCGCAGAACGAACCAGGGATGGCGATGGCGGTCGCGCCGGTAGCGTCCGTCGACGCGGTAGCCGGCGGCCGGCAGGTCGTGCCACTGGAAATCGCCCTCATGCCCCCAGCGCGGGTTCTCAAAATAACCGAGAGAGTAGAGCGGAAGCCCGCTGGCCCCGAGGTGCGCGCGCCAGCGGTTGACCACCTGCAGGACACCGCTCCACGACGCGCAGGCCGCCAGCGCTGCGGGCGTGGCACCGGTGTTGGTGATCTCAATCCAGCGCGTCAAGACCGGCGTGCCGTCCAGACGCGTGCACACCTTCACGGTGACATCACGAACAGCATGCCGTAGTGTGACCACCGCCCGGAGCCCCGCGGATGGCTCGACCGTTTTGTCGAACCCGGCCCATTCCCAATCGGCGGCAAGCAGTTGCCCGTCAAGTTCGACCCAGAACGCCTGTGGCGTTGGGTGCGCAGCGGGATTACTGCGTCCATCGTAAAAAGGGATGTAACCGGCGCCATTCCAGCCGCGCCCTACAAACCGCCCCTTGATCAGGGAGTCCTCATAGACGGCAAACGCCGTGCGGTACGTCACCGTCGGCGTCTCTCCCTCGGTAAGGATAACATCACACCATGTGGAATCTTCACACTCTGTCATAACGCCGTTCCGCGGCTGCATGCCGTAGTCAATTGTGAATGTAGACGGACGTGTTCTGCGTGATGATGCGCTTCACATGCAGCCGCCTCACGCCGGTGGAAATGACCATGGTGTTGACGTTGGGGATGTAGCGGTCGGACGTTCGCCACCGTCCCTCATCATACATGCCCACGCCGCGCAGCTCGTCCGCAGTGAGTGAATCGATCGGGCCGCCCGGCGGGTTGAGCGTGTATACTCCCGGCATCTCGTCCATGTACCCGTTGAGCAGCGGGGCGCCGACCGTGATGGGCGTCGCGATAATGTGCTTGGCGATGATGCTGCCAATGGAACCGCCGCTGAAGATGAAGACGTTGTTGTTGGTGACGCTGCCGGCCACGACCATGTCGCGCCGGGCCGGCGCGCCGGTGAGCACGTACGAGAGATAGGTGTTCTTCAGTCGCAGCGTCTTGATGGATTTGGCGTAGAGAAACGTTCCCCACAGATCGCAGTTGAAACTGATCGTCTCCACATCGCCGTCGCAGATGACCATGCCATATTGCGAGATCGAGCTGCCAAACGGACTCCAGGTCGGCCCGGCCAACGGCACGCCGGTGCCAAACATCGAGCCGGCGCCAAGCCGGATCGAGATGCTCTTCATGTTCGAGTTGGAGCAAATGACATTGAAATACTGTACTGCTGCGGCGCGCTGCTTCGTATTGGGCGTAATAAGCAGGCGGCCGTTGGCGTCACCATTCAAAATCCAGATCATGGCATAGCCGGCGTCGGACACGCCGTAGACGGGAATGTTCGTCAGCACGGACGCGAATGACCATTGCACAAAATTCGAGGCGGGGTCAAACACCGGCGTGATCTGTGGCCGTGCGCCCGACTGCACGATCAACTGGCCCGCGCCCTTATATGTGGCTTTCCAATACGGCGTCTCCGCCCGCTGCACACCGGCGCCCCACGCCATGCCGGCCACCGCCGCCATTACTGCGCACCATTGTGTCGCTTTCATTGTGTCTCCATTCACTGATTGATGAACACCGAAGTGCCCTCGGTGATGATATGCGTTGCGGGTACCTTGATCTGCGGCCGGACCGCGCCCACCACAAAGCTGGACGGCAGCCATTTCGCCGCCGGCGCATTGAACCGGCCCACGCCACACAAGGATTTCGCCTGCACTTTGCCGATCGTGCCGCTGGGCGGATACGTGTTGTACAGCGCCAAAAGATCGGGGGTGAAGACATCCGTGATCGGCGCGCACCCGGCAAAAATCAACGTATCCTGCATCGAGTCGCCCGCTTTGAAGGTGCCCAGATCGCCCTCGCTGACCGTCACAAGGTCGTTGGAGTCACCCTCGTAATTCACATAAGCATTGCTGACGTATTGCTGCGGCGTGCCCAGCAGCAGGAACGAATAGTAGGAGCTGCGGCACGAGAACACCCCGACATTGCGCATGGCAAACGCGCTGCCGATCAACCGCGCCGTCGTGGTGAACTTCTCCACGTCGCCGTCAATCATCGCCCCCGCGCCGCTCATCAGGCCGAACACCATTTGGTCCGCATCCCGCGGGGCCTTGACGAGAATCGATTTGAAACTTGAATTCGACCCGATGATCTGAACCGGCTGCGTGAAGGCCACGATGCCGGGCTTCGGTTTGACTTGCAGCATGCTTTTCGCATCGCTGTTCTGGACGAAAATCAGTGCGGGCAGCAACGCGGTCACGCCCCAGAAATGACTGGTGACATCCTCAACTTCGTAGACGTATTGGGCAAAGTGGTCGCTGCTGTCAAAGACAGCATCGCGGTTCACGCTCTTCCCCTCCATGACCGACAGCGTGCCGCCGCCTTTGTAGCGGACAGTCCACTGGCTCGTTTCCTGGACTTGCCAACTCGCGGCAAATGCAAGCGAACTGGCAGCGACGCAGCACGCGCACAGCATTTTCATAGCAGCCTCCAAGTGGGGGTAATCGGTGATTAAGTATAGTATAGCATGCGGGCCGTTGCATGTCAAAATATCTGCAAAAGCAGACCCGCTTGCGGCAGGTGCCCCTGGCAGCGCCAGCGTGTCGCGCTTGTGCCGGCCCTAGCTTTTATGCGATAATTGGCCATGAGCCTTTCATCCACCGCATCCTTGCGCATCGCCCGCAATGGCCAGGCCTTCGATCTGCTCGGCGTACCCGCGGACGTGCAGCAGCTTGCCGCCGCACGCCAGTTCACCCAATGGCTCGACCGCATGGATCCGCGCTTCCGCATTCGGCACATCACACTTCAAGTGCTCGATCGCCGTATTGATGGCGGGCTGCTCTTCGCCAAACTGCTGGCCGAGGTCACGGATGACCACGACCGCCGCATTCCCGGCGCTGTCTTTCTGCGCGGTGATGCGGTCGCCGTCCTAGTCGTGCTGCACGCCGACGACCGCGCCTGGGTTGTGCTCACCGCCCAGCCGCGCTTTCCCAGCGGCGAATTCGAGTCGGTTGAAATCCCGGCCGGCATGATGGACGACCACGGCGACTTCATCGGCAAAGCCGCGCAGGAAGTGCAGGAAGAAACCGGCCTGCTGATTCACGCCGCGGCGCTCGTCGTGCTTGGCGAATTCTTTCCGTCTGGTGGCGGCAGTGACGAGAACATCCGCCTCTATCTGTATGAGCAGCCGGCCACAGACGCCGAGATTCAGGCCATGCATGGCCGCGTCGCCGGCGCGCACCATGAGCACGAACATATCCGTGTCTTGCTGGTTCCGCTCGATGAATTGCCCCGGCACACCAATGATAGTAAAGCCCTCCTGGCCTACGGCGCCTACCGCGGCCTGTGGGGGCCACACAGTCATCATCAACAAGAGGCACGTGTATGAAAAGCAAACTGCTTTGTTTGCTGATCCTTGCCGTCACGGCATGCCAGGCCGGCGACCTGGCGGGCGTGCGCGATGCGCTCATCTACCAATGGTCCCATCTCGACTGGCGCAGCAACGCTGTCGACTTTGCCACGTTCGATGGCTACCTCAGCACTGTTGCCGACAGAAGTGATGCGTCCGACCTGGTCCGCATGCAAGCGGCCGTGACGCGCTCATTGCTGCATGCCTGGCGCCAGAACATGCCTGGGCCACCTGGCATGCAGGCCGAGATTGCTACTGCCTATATGCAATTGGCCGCCGATACGACCAATACCCTGGCCGCACCTGCGCTCATCCAACTGGCGGTCCTGCGCCGCTTGACGGATCGCGCGACCGACGCGGTTGCCCGCGCGCGCTACCTCCTGGCCGTGCTGCATCTGGCGCATGCACAGCGCTATCTTGCCGCATTTCCAAAGTACTACGCCATTGTGGACGATCAGCGTGCCGCCATCGAATGGGAGCGCCTGCGCGCTGTGCTTGAGTATCTGCGTATCTATAGCAATCCGGACTACACAACGCCGATGCTCTCAGTCCTGCCCTCGCTTGATTTTGCGCCGCGTTTTTCCGTGCAGTGCGCCGTGCAGGCGGATGCCGATCTGACCAACGCCACGCTTGCCAGCATCGAGCGATGTTGGCTTGTGCGCGCGTGCCTCGCCGTACCCTATGGCGGAGAGTTTGACCTCGTCCGGTGTTCAGTAATACAGCAAGAAATCAATTGTGGTGCGCGGCGCGTCTCGGCCGCCTTGCCCACCACCTTGCAGCAACTCGTGGCGCTGACGCCGTCGCCGCAGGCATTGGAGGCGGTCAGCTACTCTGCCGAGCGCCTGCCGTGGTTTCAGGGCAGCGGGGGCGGCCAGGAATATGGCATGGCGCTTCAGCGCAGCCGCGTGTACCTCACCAACAGTGTTGCAGTGTGCTGGCGCCCCAACAATAATCCCGTGCTTGTGCTGAGCAATACCACCCTGAAGGCCGCGGCGACATTTGCCCAAATGGAGCGCCTGGCGTATCAGTATTTATCCAGTAACGCGTGGTGGTTGGCGCCACACCCATGAATATCACTATGCATCGCTCGCTGCTTGTCTGTGCGCTCACTCTCGCTGCCGCTCTGCGTGCAGAGGATGTCTCTGTCACCCTGCCGTTCACACCGGATGACTGCGCCTTTACCCACACGCCCGCCGGCATACAACTGACGCTGCGCGCTGGTGTGCTCCCACCCGGGCCCGCAGGCGAACCATGGCTGCCGGCGCGCGACGTGATGATCCTCGTGCCCAGCGGCGCGCGCGTCACCGCCCTCGAAGTCACGGCCGCGCAGGAGCGCATCATTCAGCGCGACATTCTGCTCGCGCCGCGTCAGCCCGAAGCGCCGCTGAGCAAGGCCCGCCCGGCCTTCGTCCCCGCCGATCCCGCGATCTACGCCGGCGCCACGCCGCTGCCCGTCGCGCATGCCGAACTCACCGGCGTGCATACCATGCGCGGTTTTACCTATGCGTCGGTGCGCGTCTGGCCGTTGCGCTACACGCCCGCGCAGCGCACGCTAACGCTGACTGAAACCATCACGCTGCGCCTGTCCTGTGTGCGGCCGTATACACCCACAATCCTGCCTGCGGGCAGGGTTGTTAACAATCGACATTTTTTGTCGTTTGTGCGCGACCAGGTGGTCAATCCCGCCGCGCTTGACCTTGAAACCTATGCGCCGCGCCGCGCCGCGCTGGCCGGCCCTTCCAATGACTATCTCATTATCACCGCCAATGCCTTGACCGGCGCCTTTGCCACCCTCGCGCAGCAACGCACAACCTTCAGTGGCATGGCCTGCGCGATCGAGACGACTGAACGCATCGCCGGCGCCTTTGCCGGCCGCGACCTGCAAGAAAAAATCCGCGCTTGCATCCAGTCCTATGTTCAAACCAAGGGCACGCTCTTCGTCGTCCTCGGCGGTGATGACACGATCGTGCCGGATCGCAACACGCATGTCTTCATCGGCGTTTACAACGAACCGGCCATGCCCACCGATTTGTACTACAGCGGACTCGACGGCACCTGGGATGACTGCAACACCAACAACATCTTTGGCGAAGCCGATGTGGACGGCAACAACGCTCACGATGAAGGCGATCTCGCGCCGGATGTCTTTGTCGGTCGCATTCCCGTCCGCACCGCAGCGCAGGCGCGCGACTACATTGACAAGGTGTGCGCCTTCGAGTCGCAGCCGCCCACCACCGTGGCTTTGCGCATGCTGGTCGGCGGCGTCAGCTTGTGGGACGCCTACAGCGGCAGCGACCGCCCGGTTGATGCGCTGAATGATGGCCTGCCACAATTCCAGGCACATGCGCCCGTCACGGACGCCGAAATGTGGGGCCGGCGCATGTATCGCGATGGTGTTCAGCCATTCTGGCAGGCCATGCCGCCGTGTTGTTTCTTCGACAGCATCACGTCATGGGACGGCGGCACCGCCGGCGGCTATCCACTCTCCAAAGTCAATTTTGTTGCGCGGCTCAATGAGGGCTGGCAACTGTGTTCCTTTGACACCCATGGTAGTCCCGATGGCTGGTCACTCGAAAGCGATTGGTTCAGCGCCGCCGATGCCGCCGCGTTGACCAATGCCCCGCGCCTGATTTATACCATGGCCTGCAACACCGGCGCCTTTGACACCGATGAGCCCTGCCTCAGCGAGGCCTTCCTGCGCAATCCCAAGGGCGCGCTCGTCTATCTCGGCTGCAGCCGCTATGGCTGGGGTGGCCCCGACGATCCACCCGCCAGCCCGGTCACCTTCGGCGGCAGCTCGAGCGCCTATGAAATGGAATTCCACCGCCAACTGTTTTCCGTGCGGCGCACGACGCTGGGCGAGGCCTTCGCCTGGCACAAAGCCGCAAAAGCATCCGCTTGCGGCGATAATTATGCCTATCGCTGGGTGCAGTTCGGCCTCAACTTCCAAGGCGATCCCGCCCTCCGCCTGCCGCTCGATGTTGGTGTGCATTTCGACGGGCTCGATCCCGCAACGCCGCTCGATGCCACGCACGCGCCGGGTACCCAAACGCCGCTGGCGTTCTGGCTGAAAAACGAAGACTTGGTCACGCACGCGGCGACGGTGACGCTGGCGACCAGCACCGCCGCGATCACCCTGGATCCCACCACGCTGGTGTTCAGCGCGATTGCCGGCGGCGCACGGGTCAGTAATGCCGCGCCCGTCACGCTCAGCATCGCGTCAGATTGCGCGGCGGGCGCCGCTCAGCTTGCACTGGTCTGCGCCAGTGGCGCCGGCGCGCGCACGGCCATGCTGGCGCTGGTGGTCGCGCCGCAACCGGCCGTCGGGCTAACTGATACTAATATAGTATTAGTTTGCCCGCCCGGCGCCTGCGTCACTGCCACACTCGCCCTCGCCAATGCCGGCAGCGCGCCACTCTCCTGGCAGTGCGCCGCCGGCAGCAATTATTGTTGGCGCGACTCACGTATGCCCGGCGGTCCGGCTTTCGCTTGGATTCCCGTCGCGCCCGACGCAACCCGCATCCTGGTGGGCGACGACGATGTCGCCGCGCCGGTCGCGCTCCCGCTGCCGTTCTATTTTTACGGCCGGCGCTGCACGAATGTCTACATCGGCTCGAACGGCGCACTCGGCTTTGCGCCCGGCTTTTTGGATGGCAACAACCAGGCCCTGCCGTGCTTGCCGTTTAATGGCTTCGGTCCGATGCTCGCCCCGCTCTGGGATGACCTCGATCCTGGCAGTGCCGGCGCCATCTGGTTGCAATCGTCGAGCACCCAGCTTGTCGTCAGTTTCGTCGGCGTGCCGCGCCTTGATTACGCGGCCCAGCAACAAACCTTTCAGGCGGTGCTCGAGGCCGACGGCCGCATGCGCCTGCACTATCTCGACTTGCGCGGGAATCTCAGCAATGCGACCATTGGCGTGCAGGAAGCGCATGCCGGCCGCACGCTGCAAATCGCGTACAACACGCCGTATCTGACGAATGCTCTGGCGGTCGAACTTGCGCCGCCCGCGCTGCCCGCCTGGCTGGCGCTCGCGCAAACCCACGGCACGGTGGACGCTGGATCCACCGCCACGCTGCAGCTCGTTGTCTGCGCGGCGGCGCTCACCAATGACTATGAGCACACGACCCTCTATCTCTGGCACAACGATGCGCAGCAGGCCAACTGCACGCCGCTCAGCGTGACCGTGGTGCTGCCCGAGCCAGCGGTAGTTGTGTGCCTCGGCTGGCTGATGGCCGGCGTGTGCGTCCGGCGGCGTGCAATCCGCAACAAATGTTACTAATGAAAGCACTTACTTGTTGTCATGCCAGTTGTGGCCGCGGGCGCCTGCTTGGAGCTGCTTGGAGTCCCGCCAACGGCGTGGATCCCGTCAACGGCGCGGATGACCGCGGCTGCAGAAGCCGCCCTCACCGCGGGCGGCTACAAGGACGATGCAACGTGGAACGCGCTCTCATTAGTAGATGGAGCATCGTGGCAGCAAAAGGAATGGCATGACAATCGCGACATTATTCGTCTGCGTAGATCTGGTGTGCCCTGCATATGCGCTCTTAAGGTGGTCAGCATCTCCTGCGCCGTGAGGGCGACGGCCAGGGCCGTCCACCGGCCTTCGATAGCCCGCGGCGATCATGGAGCCCTCCCCAACAGATACTGGTCCGCTCCTCCACCAGCCGCAGCCGCTTGCGCAGCAGGTCGCGCATGGCGCGCCATGCGGGCAAACACGCCTAAGCCGCCGGACACGTGCCCCTGCGTGCCATCTGGCCCATGATCGTTTGCGGGCGCCCCATCATACCACATGCAGCCGCAGCGGGCCCTTGTAAAGGGCGTTCCGCGTTTGTCATGGTGCGCGCTACACCGCCCGCCGTGCGGCGGCTACATTACTGAATGCTGAGCGGCGCGCTGGGCGCGGATACGTTGCCCAGCTCATCCGTCTGGTACACGCGCAACATGAGCGGGCGCGCTAACGTGGCCACCGCCTGCACCGGCAGCAAATTTGTGCATGCGCCGCCCTGCGGCTGCCACGCCAGATGTGCCGCCGCCCAGCCAGTATGCTCGTAGTATTCCACTACGATGCGGTGCACACCCGGGGCCAAGGCGAGCGTGCCCGGCTTGTCTTTGGCCTCGTGAATACCCCAGTAGTCAATCAGCAGCGCGTCATCCACGAGCAATCTGCTGCCGTCATCGGTACCGAGGAAAAACGTGGCGGTGGTTGCGGACGGCAGTGACAGATAGCCGGTCCAGCGCACACTGAAATTATCGGGTGTCACAATGCCGCGCAGCGGTGTGCCGTCTTCAAATTCGAAGTTAATCACGCGATCCAGGCGATACATTACCGGATTTGTCCAGACTTCACTGTTGAAATACTCGCCGCGAAAGCCGGCCAGTGTCGGATCGAGCACAACATTCGTCACGCCCTGCTGACTGAGCCGCACGCTGGACAGTGCCAGCCATTCACCCGGCTGCGCTTCGCATTCCAACACGACCGTGGCACCCGGCTCGCCGGCCAACGTCAAGGTGACATCCGTCGCGGTGCCGGCCGCGCGGCGCATGGTCGGCGGCAAGGCCGCCGTGTCGACGGAGAGTGCAAACGGTCGCGAGGCCTGGCCTGCAGCCGTGCGCGCTATCAAGGTGTTCAGGCTTGAAACAGGATCATGGCCGACGGTCACCCCGCTGAGCTGCACCCAGCCGGGGCCGCTGCGTTGGCCCAGCACGCGGCCCTTGTCGTCCAACACGCTGACCGGCGTGGCATGCCCGACACCTTCGATGCGCACAACCGGCGCGGTGGTCGCCTGTTGCGGCTGCGAATAGCGCAACGTCGGCAAATCCGGCGCGCGCGGGTCTTTCTTCAAGACGGTGCTGACCATGGTCCACGGTGGCGTCATCAACACCCGCTCCTTTTCCGCCGCAAAGTCAAAGGCCAGATTGAAGGACACGCGCTGGCCGTCCAGCAGCGTCAGCGCCTGCGCACGATCTTCCGGAAACTCCTGCCCGCTGGTCACGCCGCGCACGCCCAGCCGCGCCGGCAGCGCCATCTCGACCACGACCCAGCCCGTCACATCCGTGCTCCAGACATACTGCGCGCCCGGCCACGCCGTCAGCGTGTTGTGCAGCTCCACCTGCGGCACCTTGCCGTATGCGGCACGCCACAGATACGTGTCGCCGCCCACCCAGAAACCATTGTCGGCCGACGTGTCAATCTGCCCCTCCAGCGTAAATGCACGCGGGGCGCGCGCCACCACATACAGAGTTTCTTCATCCCAACAGGTGTACACCTGGCAAACTTCGCGCGCTTGGTTGGTGTTCGTCGCGGCGTACCAGCGGTACAGCAGCGGCGTATACTCCGCCTCGATCACGCCATCCACCTGCGGCGCGCGCAGCGCATAGCCAAGCTGCGGCGCGATCGCCACGGTCGGCCACTGATCCACGCCATCCGGCATGCCGTCGCCATCCGTGTCAGTATTGTGCGGGTCTGCGCCCAAGTAGATGTCCGCCGTGAACTCCTCAAGATCGCCCAACCCATCGCCATCCGTATCGGGATTCAGCGGATCAGTGCCGAAGCGGCGCTCGTCCATCGGCAAGGCCGCGTCATCGTCGGCCAAGCCGTCGCCATCCGAATCCAGCGCCAAAAGCTGACTGCCGGTCGCGCCGGGGATTTGCAGATACTTGCGGAAATTGCGCAAGGTACAGGCTTCCCAATCCCAATGCTGCCCGCCGGGATTGACGACCTGCCCCGGCTGCGCCTTCGGGCTCTCCGCACTATCGGTGTACGGATGGCCCATCAGAAACTCATCGAAGCCCGCGCCGCCGGCAATCGCATAGTCAAGCGCGTGCTGGAATTCATGCACAAAAATCCACGCCGTGTCGAAACCCGTGTTGGTGTCCGCGGACGGGAATGAATTCATTTGCCCGCCCATGCCGGGACCGCCAAACGCCGCGCCGGTCTTGTCGAAAATCACAAAGCCGCCCAAATTGCCGAGCAGACCCCGGCCCGTCGTAAACACGCCGTCAAATTGATTGTTGACATAGCCGCGGCGCCGCAAGTCCGCCTCGATGTGCTCGTAGGTCCCGCCCTCATTGGACGGCGCAACCGTATCAATCGGCAGAAAGCTCATGGTCAGGTTCAACTCCCCGCGCGTGTTGCGGAAATAAAACGTACGACCAATATTGATCGCGTTGACGATGCTCGCATATTCCGCATCACCCACGTAGTCGGGCGCGTTCGTCGCCCCGCGGTAGATCACCGCCAGCACGCGCAGATCTTTGATGGGTTTGTCGTGGTCATGCGCCACCACGTCCGGCCGCGCGGCCATGAGACAGCTGCACAGTGCCACTACGGTCAGGCTGCCACGACGAATGATTGTCTTCATAAACGCTCCTTGGTGTAATGAAATGGTTTCAGCATGAGTATATTATAGCAATCTTGCAACTAAAACACAACACGGCTGCTTATCAAACAAAAAAGCAGGCGCGCCCATCTTTCCAGCCATGGTGCGCCGCATACTTTGTTCAAGTCATGGCACGCAGTAACTCAGCCGGACTGCAGATGTGCACGGCCATGCGCGCGCTCACGGGATAGTGCTTGAGATTGCCCGTGACCAGTGCATCCGCGAGACCAGCCACGGCGGTTTCGAGAAACGGCATGTCATCCGCATCCGGCAGCGTTATCGGCAATGGTCTGGGCACAATCATCTCGCACTGTGCCCGCAAAAACTCACCCACTTCAGCGGCAAGGTTAGCGGCAATTGCAAGCCGCGGGCGGGCCATAACTTCCTCATACTCAAGTAACATGCGTTCATCCGCGATCAGCAGGAGCTCGCCTGCCAGCGCCAAGCGCACGACCGTGGCTGGCGTCCCGTGCGGCTGCAGCAGTCCGGAAATCAACACATTGGTGTCCAGAACGATTCTCACCGCCGTGCCCGCCGCGCGGCCTTGATCTCGCGTGCGATCATGGCATCACTTACTTTGTGACGGCCATCCGCCAGCGCCTGACGATGAATGGCCTCCAGCGCGCGCAAGGCGCGCACTCGTTTCATGGTCGCCAACATCTCATCAACCGAATCCGCGTTCACCGTCGTCATCACCGCAACCGGCTTGCCATTATTGGTAACCACAACATCCTTCTGACGGGCAATCCGCCGCCACACTTCCGCAGACCGGATCCGGAATTCTTTGATGGGTATCAACGTCATGGTGCATCCCTATGTGTTTTATTATTGCTTTTTAGTATACACTATAGTGATGGTGTTGTCAACTGTCATTTTCGCAACTGCCATCCGCTCATTGCTGCCGCTGGACATTCGCGCACGTTTCTTGTATTATCGTTCTTGCGTTAGTATGCCAATACTGTAACCACGTTTGACTTGTTATGAATCCTTGGCTTCTCGAAAAGCACGGCTGGCAGCTGGCCGCCTTGCCGCAGCATAATTCGATCTTCACCGTCTGCAACGGCTATTGGGCGCTGAAAGGCCTGCTGCTCGAAGACCGCGGCGAAATCATGCCGACCACCATTGTCAATGGCATCTTCGATCTGTGCAACATGTTCGCGACGATCCCGCCCAGCAAGGAGAAGCGCTGGTATCTCGAGGAAGACAAGTTTGACCAAGGCGCGCCCAGCCCCTCGGTCGCCAATCTGCCGAATCCACTCGACCTGCGCGTCTTCATCAATGACCATGAACTGTGCGTGCAGCAGGGCGTCATCACCGAGTTCGTGCAGGAATTTGATCTGCGCACCGCGTGCTATCGCTACGCGTTTGTGCACACCGATGCGTGCGGCCATGCGACCCGCATCGAGATGGCGCGCTTCTGCGACGCGAACAACTGGCATGCCGCTCATCTACGTTATGCCGTCACGCCGCTGAATTGCACGGCCCAACTGCGGATCTTGTCCGGGATTGACGGGACGGTGTGCTCGAACGTCGTGCACGACCGCCAGTTCGATGTTGTGGGCACGAGCGCCGATGACGACAATTGTTGTTTTCTGGAGGCCAAAACCCGCGCCCGCGGCATTGCCGTCGATGTCGGCGTGCACACGAGCTATGCCGCCGCGCGCGACGGCAAGGCCACTCCCCTGCCGCCCGTGTCACGCCGGGTGCTGCATATGGCGGCGCGGGTCGCCGAGGAAGGCTGCGTGACCCTCGCGCCCGGCCTGACACTCACACTCGACAAAGCCATGGTCATCGGCACCAGCGACGACGCGCGCCGCGGCGTGCCGGTCACCATCGCCGCCGCACTGCACGACGCCGTCGCGCGCGGCTTTGATGCGGCGCTGCAGGCGCACACTGCAACCTGGCAATCCTATTGGGATCGCTGCGACGTCAGCATTGAGGGCGATGAACTTGCTCAGCAATATCTGCGCTTCTGTCTCTGTCATTTGATCGCCGCCGCGCCCAAGCACACGGACAGTTTGGGCGTGCCGGTCAAACTCCTCACCGGCGAATATTATCAGGGCAATACGTTTTACGACACGGACACCTACATTGTGCCGTTCTACACGCATGTCATGCCGGAATGGGCGCGCCACTGCCTGAATTGGCGTTACATTGGTCTGGCGCCCGGGCGCGAAATTGCCCGCCAGCAGGGCTTTCGCGGCGCAAAGCTTGCCTGGCAGGCCGGGCCCGACGGCGAGGAATGCCTGGGGGTCTGGTGGCATTTCATCCACTCGAATATTCACATCAATGGCGACGTGGTCTATGCCATGCTGCAATATGTTGACGTGACCGGCGACACGGCGTTCCTGCAGGCCAAAGGCGTTGAACTGCTGCGCGAGTCCGCGCGCTTCTACGCCTCGCGCGCCGAGTACGACAAGCAAAACGACCGCTATCATCTGCACGACGTCGCCGGCCCGGACGAAGGCCATTGCACTAGCACCGATAATTTTTACACAAACTACCTTGCGCGCGTGGTGCTGACGACCGCGGCGGATGTCTGCGAAAAAGCCGGATCGTGTGATGCGGCCGAATGCGCTGCATGGCGCACGATCGCCGGGAAGCTGCGCTTCCTGTTCGACCCGCACACCAATGTCTACGAACAGTACGACGGCTTCTATCAGCTCGAGGATGTCTCAGACGATTTCTTCGCGCGCCGGCGCGACCGCAAGGAATGGTTCGCGCCCGTCCGCCCGTTTCAGGCGATTCATCAGCCGGACGTCATCATGGCCATGCTGCTGTACCGGCGCGAGTTCAGCGACGAGGTCTTCGCTGCAAATCAGCGTTTCTACTATCCGCGCACGATGAATTTCTCGTCCATGAGTTACGGGCTGAACGCGATTGCCTGCAATGAAGTTGGCGACACGCAGGAGGCCTACAAGAATTTCCTGATCACGGCCGGCATGGACATTGACGAAGAGCTGACCGGCCGGCGTGACACGGCCCAAGGCATGCACGGCACGGCCTGCGGCGGCGCGTGGCTGGCGGTGGTATTTGGTTTTGCGGGCGTGCAGGTGCACGATGGCGTCCTGACGCTGCGCCCGCGCCTGCCGCAAAAATGGCAGGCGCTGCGCTTCAGCGTGATGGTGCGCGGCAGCATCTGTCGCGTGGCGATCACGTCAAAGGAAGTCAGTGTTGCGGTGGATGCTGCGGCTCCGCGTGCAGTAGATGTGGTGGTGGGCGCTCAGCGGCAGACAGTCCATCCCGGCACGCAAGTGCACACTGCTTTTTGATGTAGCCGCGGGCGCTGACCGCGGCAGCACAGAAACCGCCCTCAGCGCGGGCGCCGACCGCGGCAGCACAGAAACCGCCCTCAGCGCGGGCGGCTACAAAACCGGGCCTGCAATCCGGCGACGCGAGCGCGGCACCGACAAGGTTGTTCAGCTCAGTGGTTTCACACGAGTCGCAAGAATCAGTCCGCTCGTAACGGCTGCCACTAGAGGAGCGCATACAGGGATCAACACCCAGCCGCGATTGCTCCATAACGGGGATATCTGAATTTGGGATAGCAAGAGTACCACCAGCACCGCCATCAAGCATCCGGCAAGGGATCACACCAGTGTTGCAGTCGGCAAATAGCGTTGCCGGAAATCAGCATAGCAGAGGCCGGCCGTAATGCCGATGGGTATTCCCAATACTGTCAAATAATAGCAGAGGTCGCTCGTAATGCCGACGGGCGGCATTCCCAACACTATCAAATAGATTCTAGAGTGTACACCCATTGTCCACGCCATAACTGGTAAAAGCACCACCGAAATCAGGAATGCTCCTATGTACGACAGCAGCACTCTCCTGAGTATATTGGTTACTACCACAATGCGCCTTGGTGGGAATAGTGAAACAGTGCAACGCTTGGCTATGCCACTTGCAGATTGAGTGATTGCGTATGTGGCTGTGGTATGGCAGCCCCTTCTTGCCGTAGACCGCTTGCACTCTTTTCAATGACAATGAGATATCTCATGGTTTCAAGGCCGCCTGTTTCATTATGCTGTTACGCGTGCCGGTAGTGCATTATACCATTCCCATTCGCACACATCAACAATTCCCAGATCCGGCGGTGTATTTGTGTTGTTGCTCCCCACCGATCACCGTCGGCGGCGGGATCGGTGGAAGCAGAGATTGAGAAAGGGACGACGGTGCGCCTTCCTACTCAATCTTATTCACCCACGACGCAAGGTCGTGGGGGTCTGGCAGAAGAGATGCGGAGAAGGGCCGGCGTTATCTCACTCAATCTTATTCACCCACGACGCAAGGTCGTGGGGGTCTCAGAGGTAGCCGCGGAACGGCGTTCCGCGTCACCTGCTGCACGCCGCACGCAGTGCGGCGGCTACGGGCAGAGGGTGCGGTGCTGATGATTTATACTGGCGGTGCTGCTGGCGGTGTTTCTGCTGGCGGCACCGGCGCGGGCGGTGGCTTGATGCCGCTGTCTTCCTTGCGGATCGCATCGAGCAGGGCATTGATGAAATGCCCGGACTCGGCCGTGCTGTACAGCTTGGCGATGTCAATCGCCTCATTGATGCAGATCACGGCCGGCAGGCGCGGCTCGTAGTGCATTTCCACCAGGGCAATCCGCATCAGAATCCGGTCGAGGATCGCCATGCGCGCCAGGCGCCAGTTTTGGGCGCGCTCACGAATGAGCGTGTCGAGCTCGACACTGTGCGCCATGGCGGTGTGCACCAAATGATAGGCGTAATCCTCAATGTTCTGATCGAAGCGTCGCGCATACATGGTCGGCACCATGCGCGCAATGCCATGCGCCGCGTCGCGCTGCATCTCCATCGCATACAGCATGGACATGGCCAAAATTCTTGATTTTCGACGAGCGCGCATTGACCCCGTTATTTCTTGGCGGGCAGCTTGGCGTAGAGGTCCGCCATTTCAATCGCCGCCAAGGCCGCCTGCCAGCCTTTGTTGCCAGCCTTGGTGCCGGCGCGCTCGATCGCCTGATCGACATTGTCGGTAGTCAAGACACCGAAACTGACCGGAATCCCCGCCTGCATGCCGACCTGCGCAATGCCTTTCGACATTTCACTGGCGACGTAATCAAAGTGCGGCGTGCCACCGCGAATCACAGCGCCCAGGCAGACCAGCATATCGCAGCGCCCGGTTTGGGCCAGCCGCTGGGCCGCCGCCGGCAGTTCCCAGGCGCCCGGCACCCAGACCAGCGTTACCGCGGCTTCGTCGCCGCCGTGACGGCGCCAACAATCGAGGGCGCCCTCAATCAGCTTGCCGGTGATGAATTCGTTGAAACGACTGGCGACCAAGCCAAGGCGCTTGCCGTCGGCCTTTAACATGCCTTCAAGAATAGTGTGCGTTGCCATAGGTGTGATCCATGCGGCGGTTAATGCAGATGCCCCATTTTACTGAATTTCGTGTCAAGGTAGCGCTGATTATGCGGATTGGGCGCTATTTTCAGCGAGACGCGTTCGACGACTTCGAGGCCGTAGCCGTCCAGCCCAATGATCTTGCGCGGGTTGTTGGTCAGCAGGCGCAGGCGCTTGATGCCCAGCGCCACCAGCATTTGCGCGCCATAGCCGTAGTCGCGCAGATCGGGTGGAAAGCCCAGCTTGACATTGGCCTCGACCGTGTCGGCGCCCTTGTCCTGCAAATGATACGCGCGCAATTTGGCGGGCAAGCCGATGCCGCGGCCCTCCTGGCGCATGTATAAAATGACGCCGCGGCCCTCTGCACCGATGCGCGCCATGGCGGCCTTCAATTGCATGCCGCAATCACAGCGCAGCGAATGCAGCGCGTCGCCGGTCAAGCATTCGGAATGGACGCGCACCAGTGGCGGCGTCGGGTCGGCCAGGTCGCCCATCGTCAGCGCGAGATGATGCTGATCTTCAATAGTGGACTCGAACAGGTGCAGGCGAAACGCGCCGAATTCGGTGGGCAGATCAATCTGGACGGCATCGTTGATCAAGCACTCGGTGCGGCGGCGATAGCGGATCAGTTCCGCAATCGTGCAGATTTTCAGCTTAAACTTTTTGGCCAGTTGGAGCAGCTCGGGCATGCGCGCCATACTGCCGTCGTGGTGCAGGATTTCGCACAAGATACCGGCGGGCACGCAGCCGGCCAAGCGCGCCAAGTCGACGGACGCCTCGGTATGGCCGGCGCGGCGCAGGACGCCGCCGGCACTGGCGCGCAGCGGGAAGACATGGCCCGGCACGCCAAAATCATCGCGGCGTGCAGTGGGCTGGACAAAGCGCCGGATCGTTTCGCAGCGATCATGCGCGGAAATGCCGGTGGTCGTCCCCACGCGCGCGTCGATCGAAACGGTGAACGGCGTGCCCATGATGGCCGTGTTTTTCGCCACCATCATGCCCAAGCCGACCGCGTCCATTTTCTCGCCCGGGGCCGACAGGCACACTAGGCCGCGCCCGTGCGTGATCATGAAATTGACGGCGTCGGGCGTGACATGCTCGGCCGCCATGATGAAATCGCCTTCGTTCTCACGCGTTTCATCGTCGGTGAGAATCAGCATGCCACCGGCGCGAATGATGGCAAAGGCTTCCTCCGGCGTGGCGAAGCACGCGGGATCAGCGGCGCTCATACTCTGGGCGACAGCCATTACTTCTTGTCATCCTTGGTGAAGTCACTGTAATCGCCCTTCATCATTTTGCGCAAGGTGGCGGGGTCGAGCTTCATGTTGCGAATTTGGTCAACTAGTTTGTTGTTATCAACGCGCAACATGATGCGGCTGTTTTCGAACCAGCAATCGGTGACATTCAGATGCTCGATCGGCGCCTGGCCCATGACGCGATAATTGACATATTGGCGCGTGACCGGCATGCGCCGCACATCGAAGTACAGTTTGCCGTCCTTGTCGAGCACGCCGGTGATTGGGCCGACTTCGCTGGAGAAATTCTCCTCCTTCAGTTTCTTGGCGTCGAAGCCCAGCATTTGCTGCAAGACGGCGACGAGCAGGGTCGCCACGCAGGCGTACGTGACCTGATCTTTGAGATAGTCGAACGGTTCGGTCGGCTGAAACACAAACGAGCGTTTATGCGAGGTCCAGACCAACTCGGCGAACGTCAATTCGCGCCGCAGACTCGGCCGGCCGTCCGAGAACGTGGCCTTGATCGCGATGCCGGTACGGCTGATGTCCAGGTTGGCGTGTTTGACCCCCGGCAGGCAGGCGACATGGGTGACGAGCAGGGCGCGGACTTTCTTCTCCGCGATCGGCATCTTCAGGTCGCGCATCCGTTCGAGGGCTTTGTCCATCGTCACGTCCTGCGCTTTTTGTTTCAACGACGAGAAAAAATTGAGCAATCCCATGCAGCTACTCACGCGTGAGTTATAGTATGTACTTGCCAAAGGGGATTATAGCAGGCCGGCCGCCGCAAGTCAAATCGGTTCAGTGCGAACAACTAACGCTTGAACGGATTGCGCACCCGCACACCGTCATAAACGGCGTCGTGCTGCAGGTCTTCCGACCAGAGCGTGGCGCACTCGAGCGCGACGGCGCTCTCGATGATCAGCGCATCCCAGAACGACATCTTACGCCGCGCCGCGCGGCGTGCCGCGCGCTCCACATGCGCTGCTGTCGGCTCGTGCACGCGCCATTGTGAAAGATTGTGGACGACCTGCAGCGCGTCCTCCGGCAACAACGGCCGCGCAATTTTGCGCGTCACGACGGTGTAGAACTCACACAACACCTGAATGCTGGTTGCACCAACATTATCATGCCAAATCCGCGCCAGCAATTCTTGTGCAATCGTGCGTTGCTCCCCGGCGCGCGCGTCGCGCGCATAGACATGAATGTTGCTGTCCACGAATTCAGCGCTCATGGAGCTCATCCCGTGTCCAGGTTGCCCGGCCTTGCGTGCCCATGTCCCAGCCGCGCTTCATTAACGCCAGATCACGTTTGCGCGCCTTTTCGTACTCGCTTTCCCGGGCAGTCAACGTGCCCAGCCAGGCGGCCACCATGGCCGACAGTGACGTCGCGCGCTTCGCCGCCAGAATCTTTGCCTGACGGGCAAGATGATCGTCGATCCGGATGGTAATGTTGGTCGCCATAGCATCGTCCTTGTGTTGTACCACAGAAATAGTGTAGCACAGTTTCTGTGCAATGTCAAGTCTGATGAGAAAACTCGTGCACGGACGCACGCATGTATAGATTATCGCGCGGCGCGAGAAGGTACTGTGCGTTGAAACGTCGCGCCAGGCGCCGGGATGCGGTGCGTCGCTGGACGGCACGCCAGTGCGCCGGTGACGCAGCACGTAGTCGCGGAACGGCGTTCCGCGCTGGTTCCATCGTCGTTAACCGATGAACTTCGCTTTCAGCAGCGCAAACGTGTTGGTGAGCGTGGCCCGCTCCACGTCCCGGTAACATGCCGGCAGAAAGCGGGTATCAGAGCAGGCCAGCACGGCGGCCAGGTCCTGCATGGCAATCAGAGTGGGGTCCAGTGGATCCACAAAGGAAGCCACGGCATCCTGCAGGTCGGCCAGGCGGACCTCGGTGCGATTGTCCAGCGCGGCCTGTTCCTTGGCGCGCAGGAGCATGGCTTCGACCTCGCTGCCGGTCAGTGGCGCGGCGCCCAGCTTCGTGCGCACAAAGGCACGCATGGCGTCGGTGAAGGTCACGCCTTTGCTGCGGGCGATGACCGTGAAGAGGTCGCGCACGTCGTCCTCGCTCTGGGCGGGAAAAAGCGGGATGCACAACCCGAAACGGCCCTGGCGTTTCATATCAATCGCCAGCAGGTCGGGGCGCGAGGTCATGGCGATCCACAGTTCGCGACCGCGCAGGGACGCGTCACCGATGTGCGCGGCAAAGGCGGCGAAGACGCGCGTAGAAACGCCGCTGTCGCCATCGCTCGCCCGATTGCCAAAGACCGCATCGGCCTCGTCCACAATGACAATCACCGGCCCGAGGGCTTTGATCGTCAGCAGGATTTTCGAGAGCTGGCGCTCGGTGTCCCCTACCCATTTGGATCGGAAATCACCCATCTCCATCACCGGCAGACCGCATTCGCTGGCGAAGCAATCTATCAGAAATGACTTGCCGACCCCCACGCGTCCAGGCAGCAGCACGCCGCGTTCGAGCACGTCGCCACGATTGGCTTTAATCAATTGCGCCAATTCCCGAAACTTCTTCTTGGCGGCGGTGTGCGTGGCAACCGCGTCGAGATTCAGCCCCGCCTTGGGTTCCTTGAATTTCACCAGACCCTGGCAATACTCCTCGATCAGCCGTTTTTTACTTTGGGCAACGTACGCACTGGTGATGCGGCTGTCGTTATGGACGGCATCGGCGACCAGGTGCTGGATGCGCAGCAGATTCAGGCCGGCTGTGCGCGCGGCCAGGGCATCCAGTGCCAGGTCGCTGGCGGCGGCAAGCTGGCTATCATCCGCGCCGCGCGCGGCGCCGCCGGCGGCAAGGAACTGCTGGCGCTCCTCGCCATCGGGCAGTGGCAGGGCGATTTGTGCGACATGCGGATTCTGCAACAGGTCCGCGTGCAATTCCGCGGCCGACTCCGTGACGAGCAGCACGCCGATATCCAGCCGGCGGAACTCCGGTGACGAGGCCCATTTCAGGAGGGACACCAAGGCGACGCGCTCGTCCACGCTCAAGCCGGATTCTTCCGCCGCCGGCACGATTTTCTCCGGAAAATCAATGATCAGGGCCAGCCCGCGATACGCTTTCTGCTCCGCGGCCGCCATGAAAAACCGGTGCAGCAAGGGTACTAGCTTCGTAAATTCCCGCGGCGGGCCGCTGACATGCAGCGCGGTACCCTCGACCTGGTCATAGAGTTCCAGCCATTCAAAGAACGCTTTCTGCATCACCGGTGTGCCGAACGTGAGGCCATCCGCAATGTCATAAAAGAGCAGGCAGGAGAGCTGGGGAAATATGCGCCGGGCCAAAAACGCTTTCAACGGCACGTAGGTCAACGGCTCATCAAGCTGCAGGGGAAACACATCAAAAATGTTGCCATGTAGCACAAACACCGTATAGGAGTTGCTGTTCCAGGCGCGCGCGAGGTCGTGGCTCCAACCCTTCAGCGGCAACGGCACCGTGGTGGTCGCGGCCGTACTCATGTGGTTTGCGCCGGTGTTTTCGATGTCCGCGACGGCGGCGTGGCTTTGGCGGCCGGCGCGGCCGCGGCGGGCGTGGCGCGCAGCGTGAAGCCGATGCGCTGGTCGCTGGCCGGCAGGTCGCCGACGATGTCCTTGAAGTCCGCCATTTCCGAGAGCCACTTGTTGGTCTGGTCGAGATGCTGGACGCTGGCATCAATGCGCGCGGTGAGCATCTCGGTATTTCTCGAGGCGATGGCGTCGGCGCGGATTAACTTGATCTGCTGGGCCAGCCGTTCTTGTTCGGCACACAGGACTTCAACATTGGTCTTGGCCTGCTCAATCCGTTGCACGCGTTTATAGAGCACATCCAGGCGCTCGCTGCGCGAAGTCAGCAAGCGGCGTTTGCCTTCAATGGCGGTCGGCGCGGCCTTGTTTGCCACCAGCGCGTCGAGTTCCTTGCGCAGGTCGGTTACGCCGGTCTCGGCCGCGCTCATCTGGCGGGGAACATCCTCGCGCCGCTCTATTTCCAGATACACTGCGAGGGATTGCTCGACACTGAGCAGGCGCAGATACGTCCACATCAGCTCGTCCAGTTTGCGCAGGCGCGGATCGACGCCACTGGCAGCGGCGCCATCCACGTCCGCCGTCACCTTTTCAATATCGCGGCAGACGCCGGCCAGTTCATCATACAGGGCGCAGCGCTGGGCGGTGAGCGCGGCCACTTGGATGTCACGATTACGGATAAATTCGGCCACTTTGCGCAACTCTTCCTGGCGGCGCAGCTCCTCTTCCGCGCGGTCCACCCGCCGCCTGAACCACGGCAGGTCCGGCAGATAGATCAGGCCGAGGGTGTAGGCCGTGGCACCGATGATCAAGCCCAGCCATTCGCCACTCAGCACCCCGCCGCCCAGTGTGACCAGGCCCAGCACCGCATGGTATTTGCTGGAGCAGAACTCTTTGAAATAATTATAGGATGGCTGCATGGCGTTCCGTCGGGCGAGCGGCAGTGAGGGGCGCACCGGCGGGCGCCTCGTCTTCAAGCCGGCGCAACAGTTCGTGCGCGGCGTCGGCAAACCACGTCTGCTGGCGCATCTGCTCGGGCGGCACATCCGGGCGCGGCATGCGCAATTCCTCGACCAAGTGCCCGGGATTCGCGGCCATACGGTAGACGCGGTCACCCAAGTAGAGCGCCTCTTCGACCGAATGGGTGACGAAGAAGACGGTCGTTTCCTGGGCGCGCCACAGTTCGATCAGCAGCTCCTGCATATGCAGGCGGGTTTTTGGATCAAGCGCGCCGAAGGGCTCATCCATCAGCAGAATGCGCGGGGTGAGGATCAAGGTGGCGGCGATGGCGACGCGTTGCTGCATTCCGCCCGAGAGCTCATGTGGATACTTGGTCTCGGCCCCGCCCAGCCCGACTTTTTTGATCCACTCGTGCGCCACAGCATGCTGCGCGCTGCGCCCCATGCCGCGCAGTTTCAAGCCGAAGGCGATATTGTCCAGCACGGTCAAATGCGGCAACAGTGAGTATTTCTGGTCCACCAAACCACGGTCGGCACTGGGCGCCGCGACGGGTTTGCCAAACACACGCACCGTGCCGCTGGTGGGTGGAAAATGCGGGCGCAGACCGGCGATGATGCGCAACACCGTCGACTTGCCGCAGCCGGACGGGCCGACCAAGGTGACCAGTTCACCTTTGCCGGGCAGGTCGTGCACCGCAAAGGAAACACGCGCGATCGCCACCCGCTGCGTGGCGCCGCTTCCGAAGGTTTTGGTAACCTCGTCGAACACCACCAGCTCGGGCAGAGCTGTCGCGGGCGCCGCGGCGTTGGGCGCGCTCATCTTTTGCTCCGGTACGGAAACAGCCACGTGCCGCTCCAACGCCAGAGCTTGTCGCACAGCACGGCGATCGCCACAATCACGAACACTACCGCAAACATGGCGGCGGTATAACCGCGCCGTTCCGAGACACTGATCAAATACCCGAGGCCTTGTTGGGCGTTGACCACCTCGGCCAGAATAATCCAGCCCCAGCCCACGCCATACACGCCGCGCAAATGATCCCAGATATCGGCCAGCGCCACCGGCACCAGCACATGCCGCACCAACTGCCATTGGGTCGCGCCTTTGGTCATAGCGACATCCAGATAGGCGGCGCCGACGTCATTGACTGCCTTGACGACCAGCGGCAGCAGGGCCACAAAACAGGCAATGAAGAGAAACCCGATTTTCTGGGTTTCCGTCGTGCCCCACCAGGCCAAGGTCAGCGGAATAAACACAATGATGGGCACATAGGCGCTGGCCAGCGCCAGCGGTTTGAAAAACGCCGCCAGCGGGGTAAACGCGGCCATGCAGACACCCAAGGTCACCGCCAATAGTGCCGCCAGCGTGAAGCCGGCCGTCACGCGTACAAAGGAAACCAGTGCGCTGTAGACCAGCGCCTGCTCAAAATGCAGGCGCGGGAACGCCATGAGCACCTCCGCCGGGCTGGGCAGGATCAGTGGCGCCAGCATGCGATCCTCGATGCGTGCCCCGTGCGTGACGTACCACCAGCCGAAAATGACCACCATGACAAAGGCACCCGTCAGCGCGGCCGTGGCATCGCGCGAAATGTCCTGCCGCACGGTCATCTGGCCAAAGCGCGCCACCAGGGTCAAGAGCACCGCCGCGACGAGGGCGAGCAAAAGAAAGGTGATCATGCTATGCTGCCGCGGGCTGTGGGTTCACCAGCATCATTCTTCGAGCGGGAAGACTTTCACTTCGACGCGCCGGTTCTTGGTGTTGTTCTCCGCCTGCGACGGATCGGTCATGCCCGGCAGCGGGTTGTCCCAGCCGTTGCCGATCGTCTTGAATTTATTCGGGTCGAACTTGTATTTCTGGATGATCGCCTTCTTGACGGAATCGGCCCGGTCATATGACAATTGGCGCACCAGGTCGGCCGGCACAACCCCCTTGCGGCTGGCATCCGTGTTGCCCTCAATCACGATGTAGGCATTGCCAAACGAGCCGGCCAGCTCGCCGATCTCCTGCAATGTTTTCGTGATCGCACGGTCGTAGTTAGTATTGAGGACCGAGCTGTTCGGTTCAAATTGAATGATGACGGCCTTGGTCAAGACCTGGCCCTCGGCCGCCTCGGCTTGCTTGAAGACCATGTTGGGCTTGAAGATCGGCTGCGACAAGTCGATCACATCCTTGTATTCCTGCACCATGCCAGCCAGGACCTTGGCGGCCTTGACCTTCGAGGACGGCACCGGCGCATCAATCGCGCCCAAGGTTTGGTAGATGGTGGCGGCGCGGTTCCAGACCACCTCGAAGTTCGCCGGATTCATCGGGTCAAGAAAGAAATTATAGTTCTCGCGGTAATTGCAGAGATGCGCATCGCCGTCCTTGATGCCGCCATCCGGGCCGATCATCGCCAGACAGTCTTCCTTGGGGATGCTGTACACCGCGGCCATCAATGCGGCGGCCGCATCCACATCGCGGCGCACCAGGTCCACCCCCGCAAAGATGCCGCGCACCAGGTTGGCGACGATATCCGGATGGTCATTGAAAAAATCATTGCGCACGGCCCAGACGTCGGCGACCAGCCGGTTGGCACTTTCGGTGCTGACGACAATGCGCGCGCCCTTGAGCTGCTCGGCGACGATATAGATATCCGGGGCCCAGCCGACGAAGGCGTCAAACGACGGGTCTTGCACGAAGATTTTTGCGGCGGCCGGGGCATCCGCCGCCCAGCGGAAATCCACTTGGGCGGGATCAATGCCGGCCTCGATCAGCAAGCTCATGATGAAATAATGGCTGGGCGAGTTCTGGGCCAGCACGACTTTTTTCCGGAGCCCGTTCTTCATCCGGAAATCATTGATCGAGCGAATTTCGCCGCGCGCCACCACGCCATCGCCGCCGTCCGACCAGTCAATCTGCTGGCAGACCACCGGCACCGTCCGCGAGTCCTTGGCCAGCGCCGGCGCGAACAGCGCGATCATGTCCAGCGTGCCCCACAAAATGTGGCTGTGGCCGCTGGCAAACAAGTCACGCGCCTTGACCGGGTCATCCACAATGCTGAGCTGCACATAGAAGCCGTATTGCTGATAAAAAACGCTCTCGTCGTTCGCATCCAGCCCCTTGTTGGCCGCAATAATCGGCGCCCAGCCCGGCCAGACATTGATCGGGAATTGCACGACCAGCTTGCCGTTCTTCAGCGGCTTGTCGTAGTCACTGACACCCAACACCGGCGGAATGGCGGAGGCGTCCACCAGCGACACCTGCTTGTCACCCGCCAACAGTTTCTTCTGCACGGCGGCGATGTCCGCCACGGTCGTTACGGCTGGCCCGGGCGTCGGCGGCATGATCTTGTCGCGCCAACGATACACGCCAAAGCCGACCACGCCCAGAATCAACACCGTCAACAGCAGCTTGCCCAACATGGTTGCCTTCATTGCCGTGCTCCTTGTCTAGTCTGCGTTCATGCGTTATGAAAGAGGATGCTGGCCCGGCCGTTATTCGGCGACTTTCTGCCGCGCGGGCTTGTCCTGCGCTTGGGCCGGCGGCGCGGCCGCGTCGGCCTGCACCATGCCCATCTTTTTCTTGTACTCGTCAAACAGCAATTTGCCGCGTGCCTTGCGCATGTCTTGCTGGCGCTGAATGGATGAACCCATCTCCTTGGCCAAGTCCACCGTCGCCCGCATTTGGCCTTCGCCCATCGCCGCCGAGGTGCGCAATTGCTCCATCGATTGGCTCATCTCGCCACCGATCATGCCCTGCAATTCGGTGACCGACCCTTTCATCAGCGTGGCCAGATGCTCCAGCGAGCGACTCATCGCCACGCGCACTTTCAACTGCTCGAATTCGCGCTGGAATCTCTGAATCTCACGCAGGCTCTGGGCGATGATCTCGGTGTTCTGGCGGTAGACTACTTCGAGGTTTTCGAGTTGGGCTTGGTTGTCACCGATATCTTGTTCGAGATCGGCGAGTTGCTCGGCAAAGTGCGCACCGTTGCTCTCGTCATTGGTGGCCACGGCCGCTTGCAGCAAGCCCTGCAACTCGGCCCGCTGGCGTTCCTGGCGTTTGAGCTGGTCCTTCAGCAGTGCCACTTGCCCGGCCAACTGGCCATTGGCGTAATGCGCCTGGTCCGCCTTGGCCTTGGCATCGCGAATGCCGCGCTCGACCACCGCCTGGTTGATTGCATCCGTTTCGGTAGCCTTCTCAACCATCAGCCCGAAATACACGAACACGCGCTTGAATGCTCTGAAAATACCCATACCAGGTACTCCTGTCCCTTGTGTTATGCCAGCTCAAGCAGCAGCACTGCCTTGAGGCGGCCGGCCTTGCTTGCCATAGTATAGCAAAACAGCCCAGCAATGTAAACTTTGCGTAAGACCTAGAGGAAACCACCCACGGCACGCGTGGCTATGTTAGGGCGCGCTGCGCGCCCGCGACGGGTGTGACCACCCGTGCGTTGGCCGTTATGCGCGCGGACGGTGGTGCCATCCGTAAACGTGCCGTCGTGCGCCAGGCACATGGCCGCTGTAAGAATACGCCGCCGCCGCGCTTGACCTTAGTCTGTATGCTTTTCTTGTGCAAAAAAACGCGTGCAGCTCACCTCGGAATATCTTTTGCAATAATCTCTTTGGCCTCAGGTGAGATACACTGCCTGATGGCGTCTTTTTTGGACAAGATTGCGTTGCTTATCACGCCGGTGTGACTAACCACGCATTCGCAAAACAAAGCAGGGCCAACGGAATATAAGTTGGTGGTGCCAATGAAATTAACTTGGCTGAACAAGCTTGGTTGCGCATTATGTGTTGCGGCGTGGTAAACAAAATTACTCCCTGTCGCATCAATAGTTATAATTGCACCGCCGCACATAACAATGTTGCTTGCATTCTCAGTTGCTACGAAGGTCTTCATTGTATTGTTTGTTTGTCTGACGATGCTCTCGAACACACAATCATATATGCGTGCATTGTTGCAGCAATTCAGCCAAACATTATAACAACTGTTGTTTGCGTCAGTATGCACAGCAGATAATCTCACATTGATAAGTGTTAGATTGGTCGTTGACGCTAGGTTCATCGCACAGTCGTTCCAGTATGGTACATTCCTGACATAAACACGGATCCAAGAGTCCGCGTCGCCAATCAGGGTCAGATTGTTGCGGGCAAGCGTCATTGGACTACTGTTGGCCGTGTTCTGTTGCTTTTCCTCAAATACTCCTGAATATCTTACGACATCTCCGTCACGAGCATTACTGATCGCTTGCCATACCGATGTGTAGAAAAAGACCGTTGCTCCACTGTGCCTTGCCACCTGACACTTTACATTCGTGGCCGTCATCGGTCCGGCAAAAGCAGTGAATGCCCCCAACAGCAGCGCGGCTAACACGGCACAACGCGGCAGGTGTTTTTGTGGCACTGACTTCAGCATTCCCGCTGCTGCCTTGTTTTCTGTTTTCATAGATGCTCTACCAGCAAACAGTTAATGGTTCAACGAGTGTGTCAACTCATCATTTTCTTCTGGTGGCGGGCTGGGTAGCTCGCCGCACTTAATGTGGGATTCGCACTCCATGCGGCGGTATGAACATCGCGGCAGGGTAGCCGCTCCCACACATTGCTTTTTCAAAGTGGGAGCCGGTGCCACCCGGCGCTGCTGCAACAGATTCGCGGCGCGAAGGTTGCTCCCCTTCTCCAGCGGTAGCCGCCACGGGACATCTGCCCGGCCTGCTTGCGGCATGCAGTGCAGTATTCAGTATGCGGCTTTCAGTTGCTGAGCCTGCCTCTGCCACCGACTACCGATCACCGACTACCGATCACTATTTCTTGTAGATCACGGTTGCGTTTTCGCGCAGCTTTTGGGCCCACTGCTGCAGCATTTGCTGGCGGCGGCCGAGATCAATGCCTTGCATGATCTCGAGCTTGACTTCATCGAAGCCGGCGGTGCGCGCTGGTTTCTTGTCGGTGACGTAGAGCAGATGATAGCCGCGGTCGGTGGCCACCGTATCGGTGACGTTGCTGAGCGGGGCGGCAAAGACGGCGTCCAGGAACGGTTCGGGCAGCTCGGCTTGGTTGCGATCCAGCGCGCCGAGCAGGCCGCCGCGCGTGGCGCTGGGATCCTGCGAATATTTCTTGGCGGCCTCGGCAAAGGGCAGGCCTTGCTTGATCTCCTGACGAATCTCGCGCAGGCGGGCCAAGGTCTTGGCTATCGTGTCGGTCGTTGCATTGGGCGGCACCGTCAATTGAATATGGGCGACGGTGGCCTGCTCAGGAAAGGCAAAATCATCGCGATGCTCGTTATAATATTGCTGCGCTTCGGCCACCGTACTGGTGGTAAAGCTCATGTCACGCTGGACCATGGCCATGACTTTGAGTTGCAGGCGCAAGCCCTCGCGAAATTGGTCGTACGTCATATTGCTTTCTTCGAGCGCCTCGCGTAGTTGCCCCTCGCCATTGTATTCGTTGCTGATCAGCGACGCGATTTGCCGGTCAACCTGCACTTCGGCCACCTGCACGTTGGCGGTGGCCAGGATATCGCGGACGAGCGCGTCCATGATGCGTTGCTCGATCAGTTTCCGGCGTTCTTGGTCAAGCTGGGCGGGGGTCACCGGCATGCCCATTTGCTGCTGCTGGGCCACGGCTTGCTGGATCAGCGTTTCAATCTGCCCGGCCACAACTTCCTTGCCGTTGACCAGCGCAATGACCGTGTTCGACGCCAGCGGACCGACGGCGCTGCCGCCGGCTTTGCTGGCGGGCTTGCAGCCCGTGCTCATCAGCGCCAGCGCGAGAACAGGGAGCAGATACAGGAGCGAAAGGAACGTGCGACAGTGCATTAGAGTCCTAGGGGTGGAAATGAAGCGGCCAAGGGCGCCGACAGGGGTGCCGGTGCGGCAAAGTCAGCAGTATGATCAGCGCCAGATGTGGCCGCCGGCGACGGCGCCACGTGATTGGGCGTAGTGGCGCCGGTTTCAGCGGCGTTAGCCGCGGGCAGCGGCGCCACGTCCATGCGGGCATGGCTGCGTTCGCGCTGCCATTCGCGGTCGGCGCAGTCATTGATGATGGCTTTGCAGGTGGCATCGTGGTCATGCCGCGGCGTGGCAGCATGTATGCGTTCGGCATGTTTGCGGGCGTGGCCGCGACTGCGGCGGCGGGTATGGCGAATGAGTTCCATGGTGGCGCGGGCGTCTAGCGGGGCATGAATTGTTTGCGCAATTGCTCGATGCGTTTGCGTTCGGCATCTTTGTCCAGGACGACATTGATGGACGTGCGCACGGCGCGATCGTTGGGTTGCACGACGACCGGCTGCACGTCGGAAACCCATTCGCGCTGGCGCTGGACGGCTTGCAGCAGATAGCTGCCGGGCTGCACATTGGGGAAGACGAAGCGGCCCTCCTGGTAGTAGGTCGGCGCCTCGCGATAGATCAGCTTGCCGTTGGTGCGCGCATCTTTCATAATGACAATTGCATCCACATGCGTGCGCGGCAGGTCGTCAATCGTAATCATGCCGAACAAATGCCGGCGGTCGCGCTCGATGCGGATGCGCGCGGTCTGGGTCGTCAGCGTGATCGGCACGTAATAAAAGCGATTCTCATCGAGCCGGCGGTCAATGAACATCTTGCGCCGTTCCAGCACCAGCGTGTAGCGTTCGGGAGTCAAGCGCGCGATGCGGAAATAGCCGTTGCTCATGATGATCGCGCCGGCCTGCGCGCCCTGGGCGTTGACCAGCCGCATGAACAGGCCATGTTGCGCCGGCTGGCCGTCAACGAACAACTGGCCAAAGACCGTGATCGGCATGCGGAACTGGACCCGCACCAGCAGCGCCTGGCCCGGCGTCATAAACAGGTTCGTGAAGAAAAATTGGTTCTCGATGGTCGCGGTCAGTGTGTAGGTGTTTGACTCGGTAATGTTGAACGCGAAATTGCCGCCGGGCGTGCTCTGCATGGTCTTGTAGGACGTGTCGTTAAACAGCACGACCTTGACATTGGCGACCGGGCGGCGATTATGATCCTTAATATTGCCGACGATCGTGCCGGGCCGGACGTAGGTGTTGAGCGGGGCTTCTTCGACCGGGATGACAATCTGCTCCGGTGTTGTGGTGGTGGCCAGGGCCGTGGCAACGGCGAGGGTGCCGGTGAACAAGTCGGCCGTGGACGTGAACACATCCACTTCGGCGGTGCTGTCAGTGACGCTCCCTTTGATTGCCTCTGTGACCACTTCTTTCAGGTCAACGGCGGTGTCGATCCCCACTTCCGGTTCGTCGCTTGGCTCGGCGGGTTGTTCCGCGCCCATGACGACCACATCACTGTTGGTAGCCAGCGGCACGGCCGTCGCGCGCCCACCGCGCGGTTGCAGCATGTCTGGCGCCAACACCGCCGCCGCTGTCGTGGTGGGCGCGGGCGCACCATCGTTCAGCAGGTTGGCCAGCATGGCATCCGCTTCGGAGCTCTGCGCGTGCAGCGTCAGTGCCGCACACGCCATCACAAGCACGATCAAGCGCACGGTGTTCATATGGGCACTATTTTACCTATTCCGGCGCAAAAACACAAGTGCGGCCCAGTTTCCTGGGTTCCGGCGACGCGCGTCGTTAGGTGTGCCTCCCTATGCGGTCACGCCCATGGCGGGGCGTTTGACATTTCGGCCCGGATCTGTCACAATTTCTAACTATGGTACAGGAGACACAGTTGACCCACGCGCGGCGCGGGACGATCACGCCGGCGATGCAGGCCGTGGCAGCGCGCGAGTGCCTTGCGCCCGAACTGGTGCGCGCGGAAGTTGCGCGCGGCCGGATGGTTATTCCCGCCAACCTGCGCCACACGGGGCTCGCGCCGATTGGCATCGGCATCAATGCGACCTGTAAAATCAATGCGAATATCGGCCGCTCACCGGCGCAGTCGGATGCCGGCTCTGAACTCGACAAATTGGCAGCCTGCATCACCTACGGCGCGGATGCCGTCATGGATTTGAGCACGGGGCCGCAACTGGACGAGATTCGCCAGCGCATTCTCGCGGCCAGTCCCCTGCCGGTCGGCACGGTGCCGATATATCAGGCGGTCAATGACGTGTGCGACGTGGTCGCGTTGCAGGCCGCCGATTATGTGCGCGTCATTCGCGCGCAGGCCGAGCAAGGGGTGGATTTTATGACCGTGCATTGCGGCTTGCTGCGGCGGATGCTGCCGATGGCGTGCCGGCGCGCGCTGGGCATCGTCAGTCGCGGCGGGTCGCTGATGGCGCGCTGGATGGTGGAACACAACGCGGAAAATCCCTTGTACACCCAGTTTGACGACGTCCTGGCAATTTGCCGCGCACATGATGTCACGTTGAGCCTGGGCGATGGCTTGCGCCCGGGCTGCCTGGCGGATGCCAGCGATGCTGCCCAATTCGCCGAATTGGATGTGATGGGCGAACTGACCCAGCGCTGCTGGGACGCCGGCGTGCAGGTGATGATCGAAGGTCCCGGCCATGTGCCGTTTGACCAAATCGCCATGAATGTCGAACGTCAGATGGCGGTGTGCCAGGAAGCGCCGTTTTATGTGCTGGGCCCGATTGTGTGCGACATCGCCCCGGGCTACGATCATATCACGTCCGCCATCGGCGCGACGGCGGCGGCTACCGCGGGCGCGGCGTTCCTGTGCTACGTGACGCCCAAGGAGCATCTGGGCTTGCCGGACATCGAGGATGTGCGTACCGGCATTATTGCCTACAAAATTGCCGCGCATGCCGCCGACATCGCGCGCAAACGGCCTGGCGCGCGCAGCCGCGATGATGCCATGGCCGCCGCGCGCAAAGCATTTGATTGGGAAGGCCAGTTCGCGTTGGCGCTCGATCCGGCACGCGCCCGCGAGTATTTCGATGCGCGCAACAGCGGCCATGCCGGCAACGAACAACATTTTTGTTCGATGTGCGGCGAACAATTCTGCGCCGTGCGCACCAGTGCATTAGTGGCCGAATCCCTCGCACGCCTGCCGCAATGACCCGCACGCTGCCCCAGTACTTCCGCAGCGCACCCCAGCACCGCCGCGCCACGATTGTCTGCACAATCGGGCCAAGCTCGTCCTCACCCAAGGTGCTGTTGGCCTTGGCGCAGGCGGGCATGGACGTTGTGCGCCTCAACTTTTCGCACGGCGATTACACCCAGAAGGACGCGATCATCAGCCACGTGCGCGCGATCGAACGCAAAGTAGGGCGGCCGCTGGCCATTCTGCAGGATCTCCAAGGGCCCAAGCTGCGCGTAGGCGAGATGATGGGCGGCAAACCGGCCCTGCTGGAGCCCGGCCACACGATCACAATCACGACCGCCCCCTGCTTGGGCACGTCCCAGCGCATTTCGGTCAACTATGCCAAGCTGCCGGGCGAGGTCAAGCCGGGTGACCCGATTCTGATCGCCGATGGCACGATTGCGTTGCGGGTGCTGGAAGTGCGGCAGGACAGTGTGCAATGCGAGGTGGTGCATGGCGGACTGTTGTTGCCGCGTAAGGGCGTTAATCTGCCGGGCGTGATGCTCTCCATTCCGGCGCTGACCAGCAAAGATGTGCGCGATGTGCGCTACGGCGTGGAGCGTGGCGTGGACTGGGTCGCGTTGTCGTTTGTGCGCGATGCGCGCGACATTGTGCAGTTGCAGCGCATGATCGCCCGCGACTACGCACGACTACGACCGGCGCCCGCACACCTGCCCCCGCGCGTGATCGCGAAAATTGAAAAACCCGAGGCGGTCGCGCAGCTGCCGGCCATCATTGCGGTGGCCGACGGCGTCATGGTCGCGCGCGGCGATCTGGGCGTGGAGCTGCGGCCGGAGACGGTACCGGTCGTGCAAAAAGAAATGATCCGCCTGGCCAATGCGGCGGGCAAGCCGGTGATCACCGCCACCCAAATGCTGGAAACCATGATCCATAGTCCGGTGGCCACCCGGGCGGAAACAAGCGATGTGGCCAACGCCGTTTTTGACGGCACCGACGCGCTGATGCTGTCGGGTGAAACGGCGGCGGGCGACAATCCGGTCGCAGCCGTGCAGGTGATGGCCCGCATCGTGGCGAGCGTGGAAGCCAGCGCTTTGTACGTGCCGCGGCCGCGCACCGGCGCCGCCTGCACCAGCGACGGGATCGCGCAGGCAGCCGTGCAGGTGGCGCGCGACATCAATGCGGCGTGCATTGCCGTGTTCACTCACTCGGGCACCACCGCCGTGCACTTGGTGCATTACCGGCCGATGATGCCCGTCATCGCGTTGTGTACTACTGCGGCGATTGCGCGGCCGCTGATGCTGTACTGGAACTTGAAGACCTTCACGGTTCCGCAGTGTGCCTCGCGCACGCGCCAGTTGCACGTGGCGGAGCGCATGGTGCGCACGCTGGGTGTGGCCAGGCCAGGCCAAGCTTACGTCGTGGTGTCCGGCTCGAGCTTTCAGTCGGGCGGGACCAACTGGGTGGAAGTGCGCACCTGCGGCGTGACGCCGGATGAGAGGAAGTAGCATGCGCGTGCGCCTGGCATTGCTGAATTACGGCATGGGCAATTTGCACAGCGTGCGCAAAGCGCTCGAACAGGTCGGCGCGCAGGTGTGCGACGTTGCCGCCGGCGCCGCCTGGGGCACCGTGGACGGTGTGGTGTTGCCGGGCGTCGGCCATTTCGGCGACGGCATGCGCGAACTGCACGCCCGTGGGCTGGCCGCGCCGCTCCACGCATGGGTCGCGGCGGATCGGCCGTTGCTGGGTATTTGCCTGGGCCAGCAACTGCTGATGGAGCACAGCGAAGAAGCGCCGGACGTTGCCGGCTTGGGCAGTTGCCGCGGCCGGGTCGTGCGGTTTCAGCCGCAGGATGCAACTTTGAAAGTGCCGCACATGGGCTGGAACACGTTCGAGGCACGGCCGAAATGCCCGCTCTGCCGCGGGATTGCACCCGCCAGTCAGGTCTACTTCGTACACTCGTACTATGTCGTGCCAGACGATCCGGCCTGCATCGGTGCGACCACGACGTATGCCGTGCCGTTCTGCTCGCTGCTCTGGCGCGGCAATCTGTTTGCCAGCCAGTTTCACCCGGAAAAAAGCCAGGCGGTGGGCCTGGCCATGTTGCGTAACTTTGTCGAGGTGGTATGGAACTGCTCCCGGCAATAGATCTGCGCGACGGCAAATGTGTGCGCCTGGAACAAGGCGACGCAGCCCGCCAGACGGTGTACAGCGACGATCCCTGCGCCGTCGCACGGCAGTTTGCCGCCGCCGGCGCAACGTGGCTGCACATCGTTGATTTGGACGGCGCGTTCTCGGGCACGCGCCGGCACACCCAGGTCGTCCGCGCAATCGTCGCCGCGACCGGCTTGCAGGTCGAGTTGGGCGGCGGCGTGCGCACGCTCGACGACATCGCTGCGTGTCGCGCGGCCGGCGCGCGCCGCGTCGTCCTCGGCACCAGTGCGCACGACCATCCGGCGTTCGTGCGCGCCGCCGTGCAGCAGTTTGGAGATGCAATCGCAGTTGGCATTGACGCGCGCGGCGGGCTGGTTGCCGTGCGCGGCTGGACTGCGCCGACGCAGACGCCGGTACTCGACTTCGCCCGCGCCATCGTGGCGCTCGGCGTGGCTACCCTTATTTATACTGATATCGCAACGGACGGCATGCTGGCAGGACCAGATTTCGCTACCGTGCAGGCTTTGCTCGCCACGCTCGACGCTACCATCATTGCGTCCGGCGGGGTGGCCTCCCTCGAGCACCTTGATGCCTTGACGCGGCTGAGCCCGCGCGCCCCTGACGGCTGCATCATCGGCAAAGCCCTGTACCACGGAGCCCTTGACCTGCGCGCCGCACTTGCACTCACACGCGCCCGGGCCAACCGCCCGATTGCGCCGTCGTTGGGAGACGACTGCTCATGATGATTCAAAAAATGTTTGCTGACTATGCGCGCCTCTTTACCATCACCAAAGGACCAAAGCTTTTCAAAATCGTCACGGTTCTGTTCGTGCCCTCCTTGCACATCATGCTGGTGCACCGGATTGGCTACGCCATCACGCGCTTGTGGCTGCCCTTCCGCTGGCCGCTGCTGGTGCCGTACGCCTTCCTGCAGGGGCTGGTGCACCTGGCCTACAATGTCTCCGTGCCCGCGCGCGCGACGATTGGCGGCGGCTGTGTCCTCTTGCATCCCTGCGGCACGGTCATTCATCCCGGCGTGCGCATCGGCCGCAATGTCACGTTGGGCTGCCAGGTGGTGCTGGACATCGCCGATCTAAAAGATGTGCGGGTGCCGGAGATCGGCGACGAAGTCGTCATTTTTGCCGGCGCGAAGGTGCTCGGACCGGCGCACGTCTTTCATCACGCCGTGGTGGGCGCCAACGCGGTGGTCTGCAGCGATGTGCCGGCCTACGGCGAAGTCGGCGGTGTGCCGGCGCGCGTCTTGCGCGTGAATCAGCCGCAGCAGCAGCAACGTCGGCGCCACCAGCGCTTCCAGCGCCGGCCGCGCAACGACAGTAATGTGCGGGTCTACAGTGACAAACGTGAAGGTGTCATCCACGTCTGACCTGGCGATTCCGGTCTTGCACGTCTGCACGGTCGGCATCACCGCGCGCGCGTTCTTGCTGCCGATTTTGCAGCGCATGCGCGCGGATGGGTATGCCGTCTGGCTGGCGTGTTCGGACGATGCTGACGCGCGCGCGGCCGCCCGCCACGGCATTTCGTTTTTCCCGGTGCACATCAGTCGCAACATCAGCCCGTGGGATCTGCTGGCCGTCCTGCGTTTGTATCGCTTCATGCGCCGCATGCGCTTTGTCATCGTCAATACGCATACCTCGAAGGGCGGCTTTGTCGGCCGCCTGGCGGCCTGGCTGGCGCGCGTGCCCTGCATCATTTACACCGCCCACGGCTACACCGTGCATGCCGCCCAGCCGCGCCTGGTGCAGGCCTTCTATCGCCTGCTCGACAATTGGATCGGCCGGCGCACGTCCCTGTTCATTAGCGTCACCGAACGCGTCAAAGACGCCATCATCGAGCTGGGCAGTGCGCGCGCCGATAACAGCATCTGCATTTATAACGGTATTGACTTCGCGCGCTTCACGCCCGCCGCACTTGACCCGCAGCACGTTGCCGCGCGCCGCCAACAATGGGATGTGGACGGCAACACCGTCGTCATCGGCTGTGCCTCGCGGTTGGTGCCCGACAAAGGTCTTGATCTGCTGCTGGATGCCTTCGCGCAGGTGCTGCCGACCGCGCCCGATGCCATCCTGGTTATCGCCGGCGAAGGCCCGCTGCGTGCGCTCTTACAGCAACAGGCCGAGGCGCGCGGCATCAGCGCCCGTGTCCGTTTTCTTGGCTGGCAAGACGACATGCCCGAGCTGATGGCGTGCTTCGACTTGTTCTGCCTGCCCACCCTGCGCGAGGGCTTTGGTTATGTCTTTCTCGAAGCGCAGGCGATGGGCGTGCCGGTCGTCGCCACGGCCATCGAACCCCTCACGGAAACCATGACGCACGGCGAAACCGCCCTGCTGGTCGCGCCGCATGACACCGTTCAACTAGCCCAGGCCCTGACGCGTTTAGTGCAAAATTCTACCGAACGCCGCCGGCTCGGCATGAACGGTGCCGTGCGTGTGCGCCAACTCTTCGACCAGCGCCGCCAGCTCGAGCAGTTGGCCGCGGTTTACCGCCAGTGCGTAAAGAGCGCTGAACGGTGAACTATCCACGCAAAAGTAAAAATGCGGATTCCGCGCTGACTTCATTGTTCAGCGTTCCGACTTCATACTTCTCTCCTGAACCCTGAACCCTGAACCCTGGAACCCAAGAAAATGAAAACTCTCTCGATCGGCGTCATTGGTCTCGGCGTAGGCCGCCATCACATCACGGAGTTTCACAAGCACCCGCAGGCGCGTGTCATCGCGCTTGCCGATGCCAATCCCGACCGCCTCAAGGAAATCGGCGACAAACACGCCATCGCGTCGCGCTACACCGCGGCTGAGGACATGCTGCGCGCGCACAAATTCGACATCGTCAGCATTGCCACACCGAATGTCTATCACGCGCCGCTCACGATGGCGGCCTTGCGCGCCGGCGCGCATGTCCTGTGCGAAAAGCCAATGGCAATGAACGCCCGCGAGGCCCGCGCCATGTTGGCCGCCGCGAAAAAGGCGCGCCGCCGCTTAATGATCAATTTTTCCTATCGTTTCACCGAGCAATCCTGGGCGCTCAAGCAGCAAGTGGACAGCGGTATTCTGGGCGAGGTATATTTCGCACGCACGATCTGGCATCGCCGCCGCGGCCTGCCCGGCTTTGGCGGCTGGTTCGGCCAAAAGGCGTTGTCCGGCGGCGGCCCGTTGATTGATCTCGGCGTGCACCGCCTGGATCTGGCCCTGTGGTTGATGGGCTATCCCAAGCCAACCTATGTGCTGGGCCGCACCTACAATCCGATTGGCATGCGCCTCGCCAAAGAACTGAATAAGAAGTTTGATACCGAAGATTTGGCGGCCGCATTCATCACCTTTGAGAACGGCGCATCGCTCGAAATTGAGGCGTCATGGGCGGCCAACATCAAAGAACGCGAAATGATGGAAACCCGCCTGTACGGCACGCAGGCCGGCCTGGTGCAGCGCAATCTGAATGAGGGCTACGAGTTCGAAGCCGAACTGTTCCTCGAAAAGAACGGCTGCCAGTTCGATATGCGCCTGCATCCGCCCGTCCCGGCCGTGAAAGGCGCCTGCGTCCATCTCGTCGAGGCAATTCTCGGCAACAAGCCGCATATCGCCACCGGCGAAGAAGGCGCGACCGTCATGGAACTGCTCGACGCCATTTACACCAGCGCCGCCACCGGCAAGCCGGTGCGGTGTAGGTAAAAGGTCCCAGGGTTCAGGGTTCAGGGTTCAGGATTGATAGTTGTAAATTGCAGTTCGTACATTGTATATGGCCACTGTCCTGCACATGTTCCGCCGCGACTTGCGCCTGGATGACAACACGGCCTTGTGCGCTGCGGCAGCCAGTGGCGCGCGCGTCCTGCCGTGTTTCATCTTCGACCCGCGCCAAGTGCAGGACAATCCCTATCGCAGCGACAACGCGGTCCAGTTCCTGGTTGCGTCGCTGCGCGATCTTGCTGCGCAAGTGCGCGCAGGCGGCGGCCGCCTGTTCGTGTTTCACGGCACAGCCGCGGAGGTCGTCGCGCGCCTGTTCGCGGAACTCGACATCGCCGCCGTGCATGTCAATGCGGACTATACCCCGTTCAGCAAACAGCGCGATGCGGCGATTGCGGACGCGTGCGCACGATGTGGCGTGGCATTCCATTCGTCGCACGATGCGCTGTTACGCGCGTCGGACGAGATGCTGACCGCGCGCGGCACGCCCTATACGGTCTTCACCCCCTATCTGCGCCGCGCGCTGCACCTGCCGCTGCGCGCGCCGCGCCCGTGCCCACCGGCGCGGTTTCACACCGCGCCGATCGCGTGGGCCGACCAGGACTTCGCCGCCGCCCAATGCGCGCCGGACAACCCGCACATGCGCGTCCGCGGCGGCCGCGCCGAAGCGCTGCGCATCTTAAAGTCGCTCGCGTCCTTCACCGACTACGCCGCGCAGCGCGACATTCCGTCTCAGCCGACCACCGGCCTCTCGGCCCACATCAAGTTCGGCACGGTCTCGATCCGCGAAGTGCATGCCGCCGTCACGCGCGCACTCGGACCGGCCCACGTGCTGATCAACGAGCTACACTGGCACGATTTCTTCACGCACGTCGGGCATTTTTTCCCGCATGTCTTTGGCCACGCGTTTCGCGAAAAGTACGATCGGCTCTGGTGGAGCGCCGACGAGACTGCCTGGCGCGCCTGGTGCACCGGCCGCACTGGCTTCCCGATCGTCGACGCCGGCATGCGCGAACTCAATGCGACCGGCTTCATGCACAATCGCGTGCGCATGATGGTCGCCTCGTTCTTGACCAAAGACCTGCACATTGATTGGCGCAAAGGCGAACGCTATTTCGCACAGAAACTGGTGGATTACGATCCGTGCGTCAACAATGGCAACTGGCAATGGTCGGCCTCGACCGGCTGCGACGCGCAACCCTACTTTCGCATCTTCAATCCATGGCTGCAACAAAAGCGTTTTGATCCGCAGGGCGAGTACATCCGCCGTTGGCTGCCGGAGCTTGCCGCCGCGCCGTTGCGCGCATTGCACGCGCCGCCAAAAGCCGGCCAGCGCCTCGCGCCTGACTATCCCCTGCCGCTCTGCGACCACGCCCAGGAGAGCGCCCGCGCCAAACAACTCTTCGCCGAAACCGCGCGCACGCAACGCAGTTTCTCGTGAGGGTGGGATGCACAGTATGTCGCAAGCGACTATGTACTCCAGCGCCGCGGCATATCTGCTATAATTAGGCCACCGGTAAAACTGTGGTGATACTGAGAAACCGCATGGAAAACAAAGAAGCCACCGCCCGCATCAAGATCAACAAGCTGCTCGAAACGGCAGGCTGGCTCTTCTTTGCGCGGGAAAGCGCGCCCGCCAACATTCGCCTTGAACTCAGTGTGACAATCAAGTCATCCGATCTGGATGCTCTCGGCGACAACTTTGAAAAGACGAGCAAGGGCTTCATCGACTTCCTGCTGCTGGACACCAAAGGATTTCCGCTCATTGTCCTGGAGGCCAAATCGGAGAACAAGAACCCACTCGTCGGCAAGGAGCAGGCCCGCAAATACGCCAAGTCCCAGAACTGCCGCTTCGTGATCCTCTCCAACGGCAACCTGCACTACTTCTGGGACCTCGAGCGCGGTAACCCCAACGTCATCACTTCCTTTCCGACTCCCGACTCGGTGAGCGGCTACCAGCAGGTCACGCCCAACCCGCAACGCCTGGTCGAGGACCAAGTCGGCGACGACTACATTGTGCTGACCCAGCGCCCGAGCTACCAATCCGAAGCGGCGTGGCGCAACGAGGCCGAACGTCCCGGCTATATCCAGGCCAACAAACTGCGTTTCTTGCGGCCCTATCAGTTGAAGGCCATTCACGCCCTACAACGGGCTGTCGAGGACGGCAAAGACCGCTTCCTGTTCGAGATGGCCACCGGCACCGGCAAGACACTGACTGCCGCCGCCGTCATCAAACTCTTCCTCCGTTCCGGCAATTCCCGGCGCGTGCTGTTTCTGGTGGATCGCCTCGAACTGGAAGAGCAGGCCAGGAAGGCCTTCATAGCGCTGCTGTCTGCCGACTTTCAGACGGTGATCTACAAAGAGAATCGTGACGACTGGCGCCGGGCGGAAATCGTGGTCACCACGGTGCAGTCGCTGCTCTTCAACAACAAGTATCAGCGGCTCTTCTCGCCGACCGATTTCGACCTGGTCATCTCCGACGAAGCCCACCGCTCCATCGGCGGCAACGCCCGCGCCGTCTTCGACTACTTCATCGGCTACAAACTTGGTCTCACCGCCACGCCCCGCGACTACCTCAGGCGATTTGACAAAACAAATCCTTCTACCCGCGACCCGCGCGAAGCCGAGCGCCGGCTGTTGCTGGATACCTACCGCACCTTCGGCTGCGAAAACAGCCTTCCTACCTACCGCTATTCTCTGCTCGAAGGCGTTAAGGAAGGCTATCTGATCAACCCCACCGTGGTGGATGCCCGCACCGAGATCACCACCGAATTGCTCTCTAAAGAAGGCTTCGTCGTCGCGTTCACCGATGATGCCGGCGAAGATCAGCAGGAGGCTTTCAAGCAGCGCGAGTTCGAGAAGCGCTTTTTCGCCGATGCCACCAACCAGCTCTTCTGCAAGACCTTTCTGGAAAACGCCCTGCGCGATCCGGTCAGCGGGGAGATCGGCAAGTCCATCATCTTCGCCGTCAGCCAAAACCACGCCGCCAAGCTGGCGCAGATTCTCAACCAGATGGCCGACCGCATGTTTCCCGGCAAGTACCAGTCCGACTTCGCCGTGCAGGTCACCTCGCAGATCCCCGACGCCCAGCAGTTCACCATCAACTTCGCCAACAACAACCTGCTCGGTTCGGCCAACTTCCTGCCGACCTACAAAACCAGCAAGGCCCGTGTCTGCGTGACGGTTGGCATGATGACCACCGGCTACGATTGCACCGACATTCTCAATCTTGGCATGTTCCGACCGATCTTCTCGCCGACCGACTTCATCCAGATCAAGGGCCGTGGCACCCGCAAACACAACTTCCTCGAACAGCTCTTCGATGACAACATCAAAGACAGCGTCAACGAGCCGCACAAGAGAGCATTCAAGCTCTTCGACTTCTTCGCCAACTGCGAATACTTCGAGGAGAAATTTAACTATGACGAGGTGTTGAAGCTCCCCAGGCCCCAAGGCAAAGTTCGTGATGACGACAGCGATAAAAAACCGGTGGTGTTTGGCGGCGCCTATGAGCACCTCGGCGCCGATATCATCGCATCGATGAAGGAAGAGACCATCGGTTACGAAGGCATGAAGATCGACCGCATGTTCTTCGAGAAATTCGAGGACTCCGTGCGCGAGAATGAGACGATTGCCGCGGCCGTTGAGTCAGGCCAATGGGATCGCGTTATTGATTACGTCAATCGCGAGGTCTTCGACAAACCCGAGGAATACTACACCCTCGACAAGTTGCGCAAAGCCGCCGCCGTGGATCGGCGCCTGACCCTGCGGGAGATTCTGGAGAAGATCTTCGGCCTCATTCCACGCTTCAAGTCCAAGGACGAACTGCTGGAAGAAGAATTCGCCAAGTTCGTCGCCGATACCAAGCCCGCAGAGGCCACCGCGATGCCGGCTATCAAGAACTACTTCAAGGCCTATGTCACTAGCGACCACGTGCGCCACATCATCGAGAGCAAGCACTTCACCGACCTGGCCACTAACCCGGTCTTTTCCACCCGTGACTTCCGCGCCGTGCCGGACAAGTATCGCATGCTCATCCCTGCATACGTCAAAGACTATGTCGCTTTGAATCAGTTCATTGCATAGGAGTTTTTATGAGCAAAGCAGCAAAAGCGATTATCGACGTACAAGGGACCTCCATAACCGTTCTCAACCTCGCTATTGACGACTATATTTGTCTGACGGATATTGCCAAGCACAAAGAGCCGGATCGCGCGGATCATGTCATCCAGAACTGGATGAGAAACCGCAATACCATTGAATTTCTGGGTGTATGGGAGCGTTTGAACAACGCTGATTTTAACCCCCTCGAATTCGAGGGGTTTAGAACTAAAGCCGGGCTTAACAGCTTCGCCCTCACCTCGAAACAGCGCGAGAGCGCCCATAACGCCGATTTTGGTCATGGCGGATTCGCCACTATTAGGGGGCGTGTTTCAGCGCCAAAGGCGCGTCTCTATCCCAGCCTGGGGCAACGCCCCAGGAATGTGATTAAGCATCCAATAAGGGCTGAAAGCCCGCCCCAATAAGTATGCCACAATCCCTGTCATGTCTTCTCATCCATGTCGTCTTCAGTACCAAAGACCGTGCACCCATGCTCGGGCTGACGATCCGGCCTGCCCTTCACGCCTACCTCGCCACCGTGGCCCGAAATGCCGATTGCGAATGCTATCGTGTGGGAGGTACGGCCGATCATGTCCATCTCGCCGTCCGCTTCTCCCGAACGATCACGGCGGCACAACTCGTTGAAGAACTGAAAACATCTTCATCAAAATGGCTCAAGACACAATCACCTGATCTGGCCGGATTTTCATGGCAACGCGGGTACGGTGCTTTTTCCGTGGGACCTACCAACCTTGACGACTTGCGTCAGTATATTGACAACCAAGAAGAGCATCATTGTGTCCACACATTCCAAGAAGAGTATCTTGCTTTCCTCACCAAATATGGAATTGAATACGAGGAACGATATGTGTGGGACTAACCGATGGAACGGGCTTTCAGCCCTTATGAATGTTATGACCGATTCCTGGGGCGTTGCCCCAGGCTGGGATAGCGGCAGGCCGTTGGCCTTTGGAGATCGTTCGTTTCTGATGATTTGGAGTTCATCCCATGCTTGACACCGACACCAAACGCCGCATCGACACCGCCCGCGACATCCTCGTCGGCAAGGTGCCTGATCCCAAGAGCCAGGTCGAGCAGATCACTATCGCCTTGATCTATAAGTTCATGGATGACATGGACGCCGAGAGCGAGGAGTTTGGTGGCAAGCGCAAGTTTTTCGCAAAAGAGTTTGCCCGCTACGGCTGGGCCAAACTCATGCGCTCTGGGCTGGGCGGCCACGAGACCCTGAACCTCTACGCCGAGGCCATCGCCAAGATGCCGGAGAATCCCGGCATCCCGCTCCTTTTCCGCGACATCTTCAAGAACGCCTATCTGCCCTACCGCGATCCCGAAACACTCAAGATGTTCCTCAAGGTCATTGACGAGTTCAACTACGACCATTCCGAGCGTTTGGGCGATGCCTTCGAGTATCTGCTCTCCGTGCTCGGTTCGCAAGGTGACGCCGGGCAGTTCCGCACCCCGCGCCACATCATTGATTTCATGGTCGAAATCATCGCCCCGAAGAAGACCGAGACCGTCCTCGACCCGGCTTGCGGCACCGCCGGGTTCCTGATCTCGTCCTGGAAACACATCCTCCAGGCCAACGCCGACAAGAAAGGCAACAGCACCCTGACGCCGGACGAAAAGGGCCGCCTCGCGCAGAACTTCAAGGGCTACGATATCTCGCCCGATATGGTGCGCCTGTCGCTGGTGAACCTGTATTTGCACGGCTTCGCCGACCCGCACATCGCCGAGTACGACACGCTGACCAGCCAGGATCGCTGGAACGAATACGCCGACGTGATCCTCGCCAATCCGCCCTTCATGTCGCCGAAGGGCGGCATCAAGCCGCACAACCGCTTCTCGGTGCAGTCCAAACGCAGCGAAGTGCTGTTTGTAGACTACATGGCCGAGCACCTCACGCCCGGCGGCCGCGCCGGCATCATCGTGCCCGAAGGCATCATCTTCCAAAGCCAGAACGCCTACAAGCAACTGCGCAAGATGTTGGTGGAGGAATACCTCGTCGCGGTGGTCTCGCTGCCGGCGGGCGTGTTCAATCCCTATTCCGGCGTCAAGACCTCGATCCTGATCCTGGACAAGTCGCTGGCGAAGAAGACCAACACCATTGCTTTCTTCAAGGTTGAGAACGACGGTTTCGGCCTCGGCGCCCAGCGCCGCGAGATTGACAAGAACGACCTGCCGCAGGCCAAGATGGAGATCAACTCGTATCTGGAATCATTACAAACCGCTGAAAATAGGGCCAAAGGCCCGTCGCTATCCCAGCCTGGGGCAACGCCCCAGGACCCGGACACCCACAAACCTAAAAGCGCCAACGGCGCGAAAACATCCCAGCCTGGGGCAACGCCCCAAGAGCCCGTTGCCAAACACGGAAGAGGGCTGAAAGCCCGCCCCATTTCCCGCGCCGGTGATGGATCGGGCCTTCAGCCCTCCGAAATGACGGGAAACAATGAACCTGGGGCGTTGCCCCAGGCTGGGATAAAGCGCGCCTTTGGCGCTCAACTCACGCTGGGTCTGATCGTGCCGAAAGAAAAAATCGCCGCGAATGGCGAGTACAACCTCAGCGGGGAGCGGTATCAGACTGCCGTCACCAGCCAAACACACTTCACAATGGTTCCGCTCGGGGATGTAGCCGAGTTGCTAAGGGGAATTACTTTCGGAAAGACCGATCAGCTTGAACGGGCCAACAAGGATTCCTTGCTCGTTGCGACAACCAAAGCCTCCCAGTCGTCTGGCATTGTTGAAGAAGACCTCTATCACATTCCGCGAGCCTTACTAAAGGATGAAACTAAGCTGCTCCGGTCAGGCGACATACTAATCTCTACCGCCAACAGCCTCAATCTACTGGGAAGAACGACCCATGTTCGCAGAGTCGAGCGACCTATGTCTTTCGGCGCGTTCATGTCGGTGATTCGACCGAACGGCAGGATTCTCGACGGCTACCTGATTCACTGCCTACGCACCGCATATGCCGCTGACTTCTTCCTTCGGAACGCAAACACAACGACCAACATTTCGAACCTGAACTTGTCAACCCTCGCGGGATTCCAAATCCCCCTGCCGCCCCTGGAGGTGCAGAAGGAGATCGTGGCGGAGATCGAAGGCTACCAGAAAGTCATCAACGGCGCCCGCGCCGTCCTCGACAACTACCGCCCCCACATCCCCATCCATCCCGACTGGCCTATGGTGGAACTGAGAGGAGTATGCATTTTCAAGCGGGGACCGTTCGGCGGAAGTCTGAAGAAGGAGATTTTCGTCGAGAATGGCTACGCAGTATATGAACAGAGTCACGCTATCGCCAACGACTTTTCAGAATTCAGATATTTCGTTGGTGAAGACAAGTTCGTCGAGATGCGTGGTTTTCAGGTGCGACCAGGCGAGTTGATAATGAGTTGTTCGGGCACGATGGGAAAAGTGGCTATCATTCCAGACAACGCGCCCGCTGGTATAATCAACCAAGCATTACTCAAGCTGACTCCAAAAGATTGCGTTCTGGGTGTCTTCCTGAAACACTGGATGGAGAGTACGAACTTTCAGCAAAGCCTGGCGGACTTCACTTATGGAGCAGCTATAAAGAACGTTGCTTCGGTCGAAATACTGAAAAGCTTGCGACTCCCCCTCCCGCCCCTCGCGACGCAGCAAGCCATTGTCGCCGAGATCGAGGCCGAGCAGGCGCTGGTCGCCGCCAACCGCGAACTGATCGCCCGCTTCGAGAAGAAGATCCAAGCCACCCTCGCCCGCATCTGGGGAGATGACAAAACTGCACCGGAGGAAGCGTGACTCATGGATGAAGCCTCGGATCTCGGCAACTATCTGTCGCAAAAGGACATTGACATCTGCCTCGGCTTCAACCTTGCCGGCATCGCGAATCGGCCGGAGATCGCCAGCATTCGCACGCTGCACGAGGCGCTGAAATCAAAATAATGGAGCAGACGATGAGCCCGCCGCGGCATATTTGCTATACTGTGGCGGCTTTATGCAACACTTTGTCAACCAAGTAACTAGTCCGTCAAGGACGAATAACGACATGGGAGAACAAGTATGCTGAATATGAAGGATGTAGCAATTGTGCGCCAACTGGCCGCGTGCGTGGCGGAAATTGCCGCGTTGCCGGTGCAGGAAGAAAAGCGGGCGCTGTGGCGCAAGCTTAATGCGCGGCAACCGGCACGAGCCATGGTGATGATCGACCAGGTATGCTGGAACGAGATGCACATCGGTGATGAACTCACCTTGCAGTGCGCTGACCAGGAGTGCCGCCGGCACGAGGAGCACCTCCGGCGCACGCTCTACCAGTGGCGGCATTTCCCCGTGGACATGGTGGTCGAATCCTTCGTGCGGGTACCCAAGGCGATCAGCAACAGCGGCTTCGGCATCAGCGTGCATGAGGAGACCGCCGTGAGCGATCCGACCAGCGAGGTCGTGGGCCACAAGTTCGAGAACCAGTTTCAGACCGACGCCGATCTGGAGAAAATTCGTACGCCGCGGATCAGCCACAACCCGGCCGAGACCGAACGCCGCCTGGCCGTCGCCCACGAACTCTTCGACGGCCTGCTGGATGTGCGCCCGTGGGGCTTCGATCCCTATCTGTCCCTGTGGGATCCCATCGCGACGTGGATGGGGGTTGAGAATGCGCTGTATGCCTTGGTGGACAGGCCCGACTTCATGCACCGCCTGCTGACCCGCATGACGGACGGCCACCTGAACCTGCTCGATCAGTTGGAGCAACAAGGGCTGCTGTGTGAACCCCAGAGTCTGATCCACTGTACGGGTGCTTATACGGACGAGCTACCCGCCCCGGGCTACAACCCGCAGACGCCCCGCACGAAGGATCTCTGGATGTTCGGTCTGGCCCAGATGCTCTCCACCGTCTCGCCCGCCATGTTCAAGGAATTCGAAGTGGACTACACCCGCCGCATCTGCGCGCGCTTCGGCATGGTCTACTACGGCTGTTGCGATCCTCTCGACCGCAAAATGGCCGAGGTGCGCATGATCCCGAACGTGCGCAAGGTCTCGATGAGCCCGTGGGTCAACGAAGAACGCGGCGCAGCCGAGATCGGCGGCGACTTCGTCTACTCCCGCAAGCCCAGCCCGGCCTTGGTAGCGATGGACCACTGCAGCACGGACCAGATCCACGCGGACCTGCTTGCGACGCGCAAGATCTGCGAGAAACACGGCTGTCCGCTGGAGTTTATCTTGAAGGACATCAGCACGGTGCGTTATGAGCCGCAGCGCCTTTCCGAGTGGGCGCGCATCGCCATGCAGGTCGTGGGCGGCTGACGTACTACTCAGTGCATGCAGTACTTGACAAAAGGTTAGAGATTTGTTGGCATTCCAATTGTGGCCGCGGGCGCTGACCGCGGCTGCAGAAGCCGCCCTCGCCGCGGGCGGCTACAAGGATGCCGCAAAGTAGAACGCGCACTCACTGGTAGTTACCATGCAGATTAGATGCAGACCTCATCAGTAACTAGGTAGGCGGCGACGTGGCGCCGCGCGCACATGCATATTTACGGAACCGATGTTTGACTTTTTACGCAACATAGACCGCAAGGATTACAAACCGCACTTTGGCGGTTTGGACATCTTGAAGTTTGTGGGGCCAGGCTTGCTGGTCACTGTTGGTTTTATTGACCCGGGCAATTGGGCATCGAACTTGGCGGCCGGTGCGGACTACGGCTATGCCCTGCTGTGGATGGTTACCCTCTCGACCATCATGCTCGTCGTCTTGCAGCACAATGTGGCCCATTTGGGCATTGCCACCGGTCTTTGTCTTTCTGAGGCAGCGGCTATTTATCTCAAGCCACGCTACTCCGCCGTGCTCCTGTCCTCCGCCATGCTTGCCTCGATTTCGACGTCGCTGGCCGAGATCTTGGGCGGCGCGATTGCCCTGCACATGTTGTGGGGCATCCCCATCCGAGTCGGGGCGCTGTTGGTGACCGTGTTCGTGATGATCATGCTCTATACCAACTCGTATAGAAAGATTGAAAAATGGATCATTGCGCTTGTGTCCGTCATTGGCTTGGCGTTCCTCTATGAGCTTTCTTTGGTGAATATCGAGTGGAGCCGCGCCATGGTCGGCTGGGTTACCCCGTCGTTTCCCAAAGGCTCCATGCTGGTGATCATGAGCGTGTTAGGCGCGGTCGTGATGCCGCACAACTTGTTTTTGCACTCTGAGATCATTCAAAGCCGCCAGTGGAATCGGCAGGACGCCGCCGTCATCAAGAAGCAGCTAAAGTATGAGTTTCTTGACACCTTGTTTTCCATGATCATTGGTTGGGCCATTAATAGTGCCATGATTCTTTTGGCGGCGGCCACGTTTTTCCAGACGCGGACGCCCGTGTCCGAACTGGAGCAGGCCAACGTGCTGTTGGCGCCGTTGCTCGGCCAGCATGCCGCGCTGGTCTTTGCGCTGGCCCTGCTGTTGGCTGGCATCGCGTCCACGATTACGTCGGGCATGGCGGCCGGCAGCATTTTTGCCGGTATGTTCAAGGAACCCTACGACATTAAGGACAATCATTCCCGTTTGGGCGTCGCGCTCTCGCTCGTGCTGGCGTTGGGTATTGTGTTTCTGATAACGCATACATTTCAAGGCCTGCTCGTATCACAGATGATGCTCAGTGTGCAACTGCCCTTCACCATATTTCTACAGGTTTCCCTGACTTCGTCTGCAAAAGTCATGGGCCGCTATAAAAACTCTCTGTTTACCAAAGTGACGCTATACAGTATTGGCGGCATCGTCACCTTACTCAATATCGCACTAGTGATAAGTTTGTTCCAGCACGCATGACATTCTGCCCGCGTATTGTCCCGCGAATAACATGGCGAACCTTACTGTCCTCTTTTGGATTATCATGCCAGTCCTGTTCCTGAGTTCTGCGGTCGCGCAGCGGCAGCATGCAAGGATTGCGCACTATGCTATCCTGGCCGCAGCGGTTTTGCATTGACACCATGAGATTTTCCATTATCATTCCGGCGCGCAATGAGAGCGCCCGCATCGGCGCGTGCCTGGTTGCGATCGCGGCGGCCGCCGCGGCGTATCCCGGCCAGGTCGAGGTCATTGTCGTGCTCAATCGTTGCACGGACGCGACCGAAGCCATTGCCGCGCAGCAGGGTGCGACCATTGTCCATGATGACCGGCGCAATCTCGCCATGATTCGCAATAGCGGTGCGCGCCACGCCCGCGGCGACATCCTCGTGACGATTGACGCCGACAGCAGCATGTCGTCGAATATGTTGATGGAGATTGACCGTACATTGGCGTCTGGCCGCTATATTGGCGGCGGCGTGCCGATCGTGCCCGAACGTTTTTCCGTGGGCATTGTGCTCACTGGCCTGCTGATCTTGAGTTTGCTGCCGTGGGGCATGTCTGCCGGCTTGTTCTGGTGCTATCGCCGTGATTTCGAGGCGATCGGCGGGTTCAATGAGCAGTGGCGCATCGCCGAAGATGTTGACTTTGCCAGACGGCTGAAGGCGCACGGCCGCGCGCTGCACAAGCGCTTTGGCACCTTGTGGCGCACGCGCCTCACCACCTCATGCCGCAAATTTGACCGCTTCGGTGATTGGTTTCTGATCGTACGCCCGCGGATATTGTGGCGCGCGCTGCACGGCATTGATGACGGCCTCGGCGACACGATGTTTTATGATTTCACACGCTGAAGGGCGGAACACCATGACGATTTCAGATTTGTCCTGCACCGTGAAGCTCGACAGTGGCCGTGCGGCAGTCGACGCTGCGCAGGAAACGCTCGGGATGATTGGCACGTTGCTCGCCAGCGCCTTTGCGCGCACTAGCCGCAGTAAGTTGGTAATGCAAACGGTGCAGTCCGGGACCCTGCTCGCCACCGTAACGTCACCGAGCATGCATGCCACCCTGCGGGCTGAAATCGGCATGACCATCCAGCAGCAGCGCGATGAAGAGGTTCATTACCGCGCGCTCACCGTGACGGCGGATCATGAAGTGCTTGCGCTGAATCGCGCGGTAAACGTTGAGCACGAACTGCGTTTTTGGTTCGCCGGCGCGGGGATTATTGCCGGCGGTGCTCTCTTTTGGTGTGCGGACTACCTCATCACGCGGCTTACGGGCTGGCACATTTGGCCCATGCGTGCCATTGCCATGATCATTCTTGGCGGCAGCGCTGCGGGCGCTGGCGTGGGCAATTGGTTGGGGTATCGGTACTATGAACGCAAGGCCGCGCGCACGCAGGATGACCAACGCGGCACGGCCGATGTAGATGAGTGGCAGGCACTGTGCGCGCGTGTGCAAGCAATGCTCACGGCGCGGCATGTGGCGGCAGCGCCTGCGGCATCTAGGGGACAGGCCGTGCCGGCGCAACACGCCGCGCAGCAGGCCGCGCCAGCGCAGCATGTGCTGGATCTGTGCCAGGGGCGTGTGCCAGAGCCAACCGACAGTCTGCGCGCAACGCCGCAATTTCTGCGTGTCCGTGCAGCTATCGCACACAGCCAGCAAGCAAAGACGGCCATTATGATTGGCAATCGTCGCGCGCACACGACGGTCCTGTGCACTCATTTTGAAACCTGCACTGGCTTGGCCGTGCCGGCCAGCGCACTAACACCACGGCAGCGCGAGCGGTTATTCGCGCTCATCCACAGCATCGCACCGCAGACCGATTGCTCCCAACTTGACGCCCTGCAGCCCGGCCAAGATCTGCAAGTGTTGGTCAAGGCGTCCGCCGATGCGCTGGCCTGTATGATTCTGGCGATTCAGCATCGCGTCTTCGATGTGCCAGCCGATGCGGTGATGCCCATTGCCGCCCACGGCGTATGAAACTTCTGCTCCAAAGAGATAGGCAGAACGTGTCGTGCCGCGGCGGTTGACTTCCCAGTGCTTGTATGCTATACTTTGTCAACCTCAAGATAAGGTAGATGGACTCATGGCTGAACGCATAGCAAGCGCCCCTGATATCGCCGCACGCCTGGATGCGCTTGCTGAGGCTATTTTGCTGGATTGCACCGCCCTTGAGCAGGCCTATTTGATCGGGATTCAGCGCCGCGGGGTGCAACTGGCGCAACGCCTGGCGCAGCGAATTATGGCGTGCACGTCAGTGACGGTCCCGCTGGGGGTGCTGGATATCACGTTTTATCGCGATGACCTTTCCCAGATTTCGCAGCAACCGGTCGTGCACAACACCGATATTCGCCTGGCCCTTGACGGCAAAGTCATTTATTTGGTGGATGATGTGGTCTACAGCGGCCGCACGATCCGGGCTGCGCTCGATGCGCTGGCGGATTACGGGCGGCCGCGGATAGTGCGTCTGGTGGCGCTGGTGGATCGCGGCTGGCGCGAGCTGCCGATTCAGCCGGATTTCGTGGCGTGGAAAGTCGCGACGCTGCGCACCGATGTGATCCATGTCAAAGTGCGCGAACTCGACGGCGAAGACGCCATTGACCGGGCCAGTCAGGCCGATCATGCCCAACCTGTGTAACCCAATGACCAACGCGCGGCATGGCCTGGGATAAAAAAGATTTGCTGGGGCTCGAGTATCTGAGCGCAGAAGAGATTCTGACGGTGCTCGACACTGCCCGTGCGTTCTCGGAAGTCAGCACGCGCGCGATCAAGAAAGTGCCGGCCCTGCGCGGCAAGACGGTCGTCAATTTGTTTTACGAAGCCAGCACGCGCACGCGCGCGTCGTTCGAGTTGGCCGAGAAGCGCCTCAGCGCCGACATCATCAACATGGATGTTTCGACCTCGAGTGTGACCAAGGGCGAGACGTTGCTGGATACCGTCCGCAATTTGTGCGCCTATAACATTGACGTGATTGTGATCCGGCATGCCATGTCGGGCGCGCCGATTTATCTGGCGCGCAACATCGCGTGCAGCGTGGTGAACGCAGGCGACGGCATGCATGAACATCCGACCCAGGCCCTGCTCGATATTTACACCTTACGCGAGAAGCTGGGCGACTTGCGCGGCCGGCGGATTGTGATCGTCGGCGACATTGCCCACAGCCGCGTCGCGCGCTCGAACATTTGGGGGCTGACCAAGCTGGGCGCGCAGGTGACGGTGGTCGGCCCGACCACCTTGATGCCACGCGAGATCGAGCAGATGGGCGTGCGCGTGCACCATAACTTGGACGAGGCCTTGCGCGGCGCCGACGCGGTCAACATGTTGCGCATTCAGCGCGAGCGCGAGAAACTGACGCTGTTCCCGTCCTTGCGCGAATACGCCATCTTGTTTGGTCTAAATCGCGCGCGAATGCAAGCCCTGCCGGATACGTTGCTTGTGATGCATCCCGGGCCGATCAATCGCGGGGTTGAGCTGTCGGGCTCGATCGCCGACGGCCCCAACAGTGTGATTCTCGAGCAGGTCACCAACAGCTTGGCGGTGCGCATGGCCGTTTTGTTCTTGGTGACCGGCGGCACGTCCCTTCACCCTGAACATATGAGCGCATGACCACCGTCATTCGCAACGGCTATCTGATGGATCCGTCCCGGCAACTGGACGGGCACGGTTGGGTGCACATCAAGGACACGCAGATCGCCGGCGTCGGCATGGGTGAACCACCGGCGGGCTTGGCGGCCGACGAGACCATTGACGCGCGCGGCCTGGTCGTCGCGCCCGGCTTCATTGATCTGCACACGCATTTGCGCGAGCCGGGCGAGGAAAGCAAAGAGACGATTGAGAGCGGCAGTCGCGCGGCCGTGGCCGGCGGCTTCAGCACGATCGTCTGCATGCCCAACACCAAGCCGCCGATTGACCACGCCAGCCTGGTGAAATTTATCCATCTCGAAGCGCAGCGCGTCAATCTGGCCAATGTGCTGCCAGTCGGCACGGTCTCGCGCGGGCGTGACGGCCAAGAACTGGCCGACATCGGCGAGCTGGTCAACGCCGGCGTGGTTGCCATCAGCGATGACGGTGCGCCGATCATGAATTCCGGCCTGATGCGCTGCGCCCTCGAGTATGCGCGCATGTTTGGCATTCCGGTCATGGAGCACTGCGAAGACCTGCAATTGGCCAACCTGGGTGTGATGAACGAAGGCTTTTGTTCGACCAAGCTGGGTTTGCGCGGCGCGCCGACCGTCGCGGAAGACGTCATGATCGCGCGCAATCTGCTGCTGGCGGAATACACCGGCGGGCGGCTGCACCTCTGCCATCTTTCGACCGCCGGCGGCGTGCGGATGGTGCGCGATGCCAAGGCGCGCGGCGTGCAGGTGACATGTGAAGTCACGCCGCATCATGTTGTGCTGACCGACGCGGCCGTCTGCGACTACGACACGAATTTCAAAATGAACCCGCCGCTGCGCGCCGAGGCAGACCGGCTGGCGCTGATCCACGGCATCAATGACGGTACCATTGACGCCATCGCCACCGACCACGCGCCCCACTCGAGCACCAGCAAAGATGTCGAATTCGACCAAGCCACCAATGGGGTGATCGGTCTTGAAACGGCGCTGCCCGTGGTCTACACCAAGCTGGTGCGTGAAACGCACATCACCTTGGCGCGCATGATCGAGTTGCTGACCAGCGGTCCGGCGCGCGTCATCGCCCGTCCGGGCAAGGGCACCCTGGCGCCCGGCGCCGATGCCGACCTTGTCCTGCTCGATCTCGAGCGCGCGTGGACGATTGATGCCCACGCATTTTGCTCGCGCTCCTGCAATTCGCCGTTTCACGGCTGGCGCGTGTTCGGGCGCGCGGCGCGCACGATCGTCGGCGGGCAGACCAAATTTACCCAGGCAGGCGCATGACAACATCTCCTGTGACGTATAGTGTGATCGTGCCAATGAAAGACGAGCAGGACAACGCGCGCGCCCTGGCCGATGAAATCACGGCGGCCATGCAGCGCCTGGGCGCATCGTGGGAATGTGTCTGGGTTAATGATGGCTCGACCGACAACACCGGCACCGTGCTGCGCACCCTCGCAGATGTGGACGCCCATCACCGCCTGCTCGAATTGGACCGCAACTACGGTCAGGCGGCGGCCATGACGGTCGGCTTTGCCCACGCCCGCGGCCAGATTTTCATCACCCTTGACGGCGATGGTCAGAATGATCCGAAGGACATCCCCGTCTTGCTTGAACGGCTGGCGCGCGGCGACGTGGACATGGTCAATGGCGTGCGCGTCACCCGCCGCGACAGCCTCGTGCGCCGGCTTTCCTCGCGGATCGCGAATGCCGTACGCAATTTGTTTCTGCATGATGGCGTGACGGACACTGGCTGCGCCTTGCGCGTGTTTCGGCGGGCGTGCGTTGAGAACGTCGTCGTCTTCAAGGGCACGCATCGCTTCATCCCCGCCTTGGCGGCGATGCGCGGGTTTCGCATCACCGAGTTGCCGATCAATCATCGGCCGCGCACGCAGGGCGTCACCAAATACGGGGTCGGCAATCGCCTGTGGGTGGGCATCGCCGACTTGTACGCCATGTGCTGGATGCGCGCGCGCCTGGTCTATCCGGTCGTGCGCAGCGAATATCCGCGCCCCCACGCTTGACCATGACAACCGCTCCCCACGCGCCGCGCACGACCCCGGCACCGTGCGTCACCACCGCTGCTACGGCCGCCCTGGTGCCGCGCTGGCCGGTGCGCAAACTCATGCTGCTGGCACTGGTCATCGGCGTCGCCTTGGTGGTGGTCAACACGCCCGGACTGCACGCCTATGTCAGCAATCTGCAGGCATTCAAGCACGACATCCAAGCGCGGGGTGCCGCCGGGGCGCTCGGTTTTACGGTTCTGGCCGCTGCACTGATCGCGCTGGGCGTGCCGCGCTTATGGCTGTGCGTGCCGGCCGGCGGGTTGTATGGTTTTTGGCTTGGCCTGCTCTTGACGCACTGTGCCGCGCTGGGCGGCTCCTATCTGACGTTTCTCTTTATGCGGTGGGCCGGCGTGCAGTGGGCCATTCGCAAGCTGGAACGACATGCCGTGGTGCGTGCGGTGACGCGCCACCATACGCCGCTTTCCGTCTTCATGGTGCGCCAACTGCCAATCCCTGGCTTGGTGATGAACGCCGCCCTGGCGGCCAGCACCGTCACTCACCACGATTTCCTACTCGGCTCATTTTGGGGCTTCTTACCGCAGGGCATTGTCGTCACCTTGCTCGGCAGTGGCATCGGCAAGCCCAATGATCCGCGCCTGGCCAGCGCACAATTGCTGCTGGCGCTGCTGTGCGCCGTGGCGGTCGCGGCCATGATTTACCGCATTGTTCGCTCACTCAAAGCTCCTGCACTAGACGTATGAATCCTGCGCCCCAGGCACCGTGTGCATCACCCGACAACCCTTTTGCCGGCATGCCGCAACTGCAATGGGACGTGCTGCACTCTATGCCGCTGATCGCCAACGCCGTGGATGTCTGCTACCGCAAGGTCAAGGCGACGACCTATCCGGTGCGCTACGTGCGCTATTGGTTTATCGCCAATTTTTTATTGAGCGAATGGCGCCACCGCCCGCGCGCGTTGCGCGTGTGCGAGGCCGGCATTGACCGCGGCCAGATGCGCCGGGTTATGAGCGCGCTGCAGGCCAGCCCGACGTTTGCGCCGCTGGCACTGGCCTCGTGGACCGGCGTGGATATCGCCCTGCGCCGCGAGTTTCTGCAGAATGTCGGCTATGACGACCTCGTCCAAGCCGATGTTGAAAACGCGACCGACTGGGTGCGCGGCGATGAGGATGTCCTGATTTTGCTGCACATTCTCGAGCATTTGTACAAGCCGGAGCAGGTCATTCGCGCGATTGCCGCCGCAATGAAGCCCGGCAGTATTCTGATCGGCGGCGCGCCGGCCGTGCCGCATTGGTGCGTCCAACTGCGCGAGCCGTGGCTGCGCGCACACAAAAAACAATTCCGGCATGTCAGCAAGTTGTCGGTCCACCGCGTGCGCGCGTTTGCCGCCGCCAGCGGCCTGACGGTCGAGTTCATCGCCGGCGCGTTTGGGGTACGCTGGCATGGCATGGCGCTTGAAAATCACGCTTGGTGGACCCGCGCGAATTTGTGGCTGGGCGCCCACGCGCCGTCCTGGCCCGGCGAAATTTATTGGGTCCTGCGCAAACCCGAACCCTGAATCCTGATGAATATCCAATATCGACCACTCAATATCCAAGTGCGACGTTCTGCGCAGAACTCTGCTTGGAGTCCCGCCGTCGGCGGGATCATCATTGGTTATTCCTTGCTGCTCGGAGTCCCGTCAAAGGCGGGATTGGTTATTGGATATTCCGCTGCATCTGCCCCCTGACCCTTGACCTTTGACCCTTCCATCTGGTTTTCCGCGCACGCGCCCCACGACCTCGTCTGGCGCCGCCGCGCGCTGCTGTTGATCGCCGGCGCCGCCGTCTTTCGGCTGTTGTGCCTGCTGCTCGTGCCGATGCAACTGGTGCCGGATGAAGCCTACTATTGGGATTGGTCGCGCCAGCTGGCGTGGTGTTACTACAGCAAACCGCCGATGGTGGCCTGGCTGATCGCCGGCGCCACACACCTGCTGGGCACGGCCGAGTGGTCGGTGCGCTTGCCTGCGGCACTGCTGAACATTGTCACGCTCGGTGCCCTGTATCTGCTCGGCGCACGCATGTTCTCGCGCGCGGTCGGTTTCCTCGCGGCACTGGCGTTTGTCGTGACCCCGGCCACCTTTGCGTCCGGTTTCTTCATGACGATTGACGCGCCGTTGCTGTGCGCGTGGGCGGTCGCACTCCTCTGCACCTGGCACGCGTTGCACGCGGCGCGCGCCGCCACGGGCTGGTGGCTCGGCGCCGGCCTGGCCGTTGCCGCCGGCATTTTCAGCAAACAGATGATGCTGCTCTTCCCCCTGCTGCTGGTCATCTTCATCGCGCTGCACCGCGCCTACTGGCCGGTCCTGCGCCGCGCCTCATTTTATCTCGTGCCGCTCTGCGCCGTGCTCGCGCTGGTGCCGCTGCTGTGGTGGAACGCGCAGCACGACTGGGTCATGCTCCAACACACCGCGGGCCATTTTCAAAGCACGCGGCCGTGGTATGCCTTCGGCCTTTCATGGCTGCATTTCATCGGCACGCAAGCCGGGTTGATTTCACCCTTGCTCTGGCTGCTGCTGGTTGCCGTCGGCCTGCTGACGCTGCGCCACTATCAGGCGGTGCCGCCGGCGGCCCGTTTTCTGGCCGTGTTTTCGATTGTGCCGCTGGCGGCTATTATGCTGCTCAGTCTGCGGCAACGGATTCTGCCGAACTGGCCGGCCGTGTTTTATGTGGCCGGCGCGGTGCTGGCAGCGGCGGCCGTGGCCGACGCATTTTCCCTGCGCACGCGCACGCACCTGTGGGCGCGCGTGTTTCCCTGGGCGCTGGCGGTCGGCGCGGTCGAGATTGTCGGCGCACTGCTGGTGGTGGCCGTCATCGGCCTGACCGGCCGGGGTGAGCGCATGCTCGAGAAAGAACTGAGTGGCTGGCGTACCCTCGGCGCCGCCGTGCACGCCGCCGCACAAACGCTGCCAAAACCCGCCACCACCATGCTCATGGCGTTTGATCGCGGCCTCACGGCCGAGCTGGCCTTTTATGTGCCCGGCCGGCCGCAAGTCTATCACTGGACGCTTGACATCGTGGTGTGGTCGCAATATGGCGTGTGGATGAATCAGGGCTTTGACCAGGACAAGCGCGGCTGGGACGCCCTGATTGTCGCCGGTGATCGCCAACGCTTGCCGTTCGAGACCAACCGCTTTGCGCGCGTCGCATATCTGTGCGACATCCGCCTTGCGCAAGGCAGCCGCGTGTACAAATTGTATCACGCCACGGATCTGCGTCACTGGCCTGCGCTCCATTATCGTTTGCATCCGCACAAGTAATTCCTTATCATGTTCACTATGCAGACCACTCACCCGCATCATCGGCGCCGAGCGCACGTGCAACAGTTGCGGTGCAGTGTGCGCATATTGGTCGCAGCCCGGGCGGGCGCATGAGCATGCTGCTGGTGGGCCTTACGATCCTGATGGGCGCCGCGATCGGCTGGTCGATCGGTGCGAACGACGCCGCCAATTCGCTCGGCACCGCCGTCGGCGCCCGCGTGCTCACGCTCAGCCAGGCGATTGTGTTGATTAGTATCATGGGCATGCTGGGCGCGTATTTTCAGGGCAACCATGTGATCAAAACGATCGGCAAAGGCATTGTCAATCTGGATGCGCTCGCGCCGCAAACGGCGGCCATGGTCGCGATGGTCGCGGCCTTTGCGGGCTGCGCCTGGGTCGCGTTAGCCACCGCGTGGGGCATGCCGATCTCGACCAGTCACTCGATTGTCGGCGCGGTTGCCGGCGCCGGCCTGGCCTTTGGCGTTCCGGTCAAGTGGCTTGTCTTGCGCGATGTCTTTATCTGCTGGCTGGTCACGCCGGTGGGCGCGGCGGTGCTCAGCTTCATGGTCTATTTCGTGATGAAGAGCGTCTTTTACCGGATCGTGCCGCGCCA
>Ga0268284_1000137_pt1 | contig 67740 bp, 66 predicted proteins | sample saktaG_14_FD_190137 | JGI IMG/M metagenome (GOLD analysis project Ga0268284, IMG submission 190137) | Saline water microbial communities from Sakinaw Lake, British Columbia, Canada - sak_2013_06_06_40m | ecosystem: Environmental > Aquatic > Non-marine Saline and Alkaline > Saline ...
TCAAGATCCGGAATTTCGTACTCCTGGGTTTCGTAGCCTTTTTAGGTTTCGGCGTTTTCATCGGAATCTCAACCTGGCTGGAAATGATACTGAATGAGCTGCATCAGATTTCAATGACCGATGCCGGGACCATAGGCGCGATGCTGATGCTCAGCGGCATAATCGGCTGCATAGTCATCCCCATGATCTCAGATAGAATTATGAAGAGGAAGCCCTTTTTACTGCTGGCATGTCCGGTAGGGATAGTTTGCATGATCGTTCTGATACTTGCTAATGGCTATGCACTGAACATGGTCAATATCATAGTATTTGGCTTCCTTCTGGTGTCTGTAATGCCCATAATTTTCACAATGGCCACCGAGATTACAGGAGCCAGGTTTGCCGGAATTTCTGTGGCATATGTGGAGTTATTAGGAAACGCCTCAGGTATAGTTATTATCTTCCTGATAGAAGTCTTGCATGGAGAAACCGGGAACTATATTGTGCCGCTGGTATTCCTGGCGGTATTAATGTGTGCGGCCTTTATACTGGCAACCCAAATAAAAGAGACGGGCAGAAAAGAGGAGGTCACGACAACCGGCTCAGCTGCTTGAATAGTGACACAGTCACAATGAAGTTAATTGAAATCAATCCAGCCTTCCCTGAAGGCGTGGTAGATAGCCTCTGTCCGTGACCCCACTCCCATTTTGCTAAATATGGAGCGCAAATATCTGTGAACGGAGCTCGCAGACATAGATAATTCTTGCGCAATCATTTTATTGCTTAATCCTTTGGCTGCCAATCGAAGAGTATTTAGCTCTCGTGAACTAAGGATATCAGCCATGGTGGGGGTGGTCACTTTCGAATCCGACACGTCTGCAACATGCCGGACAGTGCTTAAATCGATAACAGCTTCGCCAAAGTAAACTCCACGAATCGTCTCGACCAGTTGCTCTACCAATGCGTTTTGCAGGATATATCCTGCCGCGCCTGACTGAATACACTTCATTACGCATGAGCATTTTATGCTGTCGCCTATTACCAGTATGCCGCAGGACGCAGATATCTCTTTCAAACTTCTAATCAGGACTTCATGGCTGATTCCCGGTAGATTAAAATCCATGACAACGACATCTGGGATATGTTTGGCAGTCAATTCCAACAGGCTATCACCATCACCTGTATCGGCTATGAGATCACAATCCGACATATCCTTTATAATGCTGCAGATACCCCGCCTCAGAAAAGGCACCTGTTCCCCAACTATAACTTTTATCATACCTGTCACCGCTGGCATCTCACCTCCAGTAGAGAATAAAGAATAGCCGTCTTGGTTTCGTTTTTCTAATAATAAGCTGTCATTATTGTTTATGTCAAAATTAACACCGGAGATGATAAAAATATTCAAAAAAAGGATATTATTGCTCTTTGCTTTTACCTGCCTGCTATCTATAATCTTTGCATCAGGGCAGCGAAGGTTCAGTCTTTAGATGCCCCGCATGATATATTGATTACACAGGTTAGTTGGTACGGGAGGGGCGCATGAAAATAAAGATTCAGTACAGCGCGTTAATTAAAATTGAGAATTACACCAGCAATTCCTTAATCGAGGTGCCGGATAACTGCACGGTCCGCGACCTGCTTTCATTCCTGAAATTGCCCGCCCACCTGCAGAAGACTGTGATAGTCCACGTCGATGATGAGGCCACCTGGAGCTCAACCGTCCTGAAGGAAAATTGTTCGGTAAAGCTGTATCCCATGATGAGCGGCGGCTGAATTAGAATCGGTAATAATGAAAATAAAAGAACACCGGGCGATGCGCGATCTCAGAGGAGTATATTGCGGAGTATCACTCCCGCTTCTTTCTTTGCCTTTTCGCTATCCGGAGGGTCCCCTGAGAAACCTGCCTCCGCCAGATCTGCATGGTAGCTGATCGTGCCGTAAACAACCACGCCGAGTTTTTCAAGCTCGCTGGTGGCACGCAGCTTCATGGCTACAGTGGTCATCTTGTTGAGGACGGCGCCGGCGCGTGTGATGCCCATACCCTTTGCCATATAAATAATCTTCCCTGCCAGAGTGATGGACTCATAAGATGGCTCTACGACTGCAATGACGGTATCCGTATGCCTTTCCACGCCGCGTCCGAAACTCTCCACTCCGGCCTCCAGGTCGAGGAGCAATACCTCATTATCATTGATCTTTAACTTCTCCACGACCTCGCAGGCACAGGCTGCCAAAGAGCAAGCGCAGCCCTGAAAGGGATCGACAACCTTTCCCGTGAGCATGAAGCTCACACCACTGCCATCTGATATATATGCAGGGTTGACATCCGCAATGGAGAAGCTGTCTCGCTCCATCAGGCTATTTTTATTGCTGTCCTGTCCGGTGCCGAAAAGCTCCTTGAGCGGCTTCGGTTCCCCTGCAATGCCAAGTAAACGTGCCAGGCCGGGATTCGACTCATCGGCATCGAGCACCATCACGCGGTACCCCGCATTCTTCAGGGCACCGGCCAGCAGGGTGACCAGCATCGTCTTTCCGGAGCCACCCTTGCCGCATATAGCTATCTTGCTCGGTCGGGCGGTAACGGGCGAATGGACTACCAGGTATTCCCTGATCTTACGGGAGGCCTCCACCTTCTCGGCGGAGTCCTTGGCGTAGCATAGCCCGCAGTCTATGCAGGCGTCATCGTCATAGTATGCGGCCCCAATGGGGCAGTGAAAAGCTCCCATAATCAATCTTATTTAAGCGACATGTCTTCCGTTTTGTTCTATCACAGCCACATCATTGTGAGCTTAGCGCGGCAATCTTAAGGATCGCCATGTAATTTAGCTTCTCACGCCGACGTAAAAAAGAAGGCACTGCTCGCTTCAAATCAATACATACTCATGGCCTGTGGTACGTGTTCCGGTGGACGCACCAGCTTCATGGTGTGAGCACCGGCTTTGCAGGTCACCACGCAGCTACCGCATCCGCGGCATAATTCGGGGTCGGTATAGGCCTGCTCCCCTTTCAGGCCGGGATATTCTTTCATGCTGTTGGCACTGTACTGGCACCGTTCTACGCAAACCTTGCAGCCAAGGCATTTTTCGGGATCAACCTCCGACTGAAAGCGGCTTTGAACAACAAAGCGCATGAAGAAGCAGCAGCAATAATGGCAGTTACAAAGGAGCTGGGTCACCTCCCGCTGGTTGACAGTACAATGAATAGTGGGCAATTTATCGAAGCGTTCTACTACCTTTACGGCTTCATCATAAGAGATTTTTTCCCCCATGCGCCTATCTAGGTTATACTGGGCTGTCCTGCCGAAGGTGAGGCAAGATTCCTGGGGGACTCCGCACCAGCGGTCGGTATGCGAGCGCTTGCATCCGCAAGGCAGCAGAACGATCAGGTCCTGCCCCTTGAGGATGGCATGTACATCTTCAAATGTCTGCAGACCGGGCACATCCTTGACTGACGGCCAGCGTGGTATGATTCTGCCTTCGCTTTGTTGAGGGGGTTTGTCTTCTGTAGTCGGTTTGGCCATGGACCCTTCCTGCGCCCCCCAGAGGTCATAGAAGATGCTGCCGTATTTATCATCATAGTTGGAATTGCCGAGCGCAGCGTCATGAAGCTGCAGGAAGGTACGAGCCATTGCCGGGCCCTTTTTAGTGGGGAAGAGCAACCCTTTCTCGAACAGTTCGTGGATATGTTTGTCGACCGTCGCCTTCTCCATGTTCAGCTTTGAGGCAAATGCGGCTGAAACATCGAGCGACCTTCCCGCACCCGGTGGAAGGTCGGGATCGGGCAGGGCGGCAATGATACGCGCCTGCTCGTGATTTGCCATCATGGCGATGATGCGAGGCATAAACTCCTTATCTGATGGGGACAATTTAGCCGCAAGGTCATAATATATTTGGTCGACGGCAAATTTATTGCTTTCCACTCTTTCCTTAAGCCTGTTATAAATCTCCTGTGCATCTTTTGGTTTCATCGTTTTATAACTCCTTTAAGAAATGTGCGACGCTGAATTAACCCCAACCTGCGCTTCCGTTAGCTTTAATTATGCCATGAATTGTACTTTTTGTAACGGACATTGCTTTGCTGCTGGTATCAGTCTGCAAGCAATTTGGATACCTTTTTAAAATCGACGTTGCCGCCGCTTAGCACACAGACGGCTTTTGAATTACCCGGTACCTGGACCCTGCCAGAGAGGATCGCCGCAAATGAAGCGGCGCCAGATGGTTCTACCACGATTTTAAGTCTGCTCCAGATTAGTTTCATGGCTGTTATGATTTCATCATCCGTCACCGTGACGATGTCATCGACGTATTTCAACGCGTGATCAAGCGTCACCTGGCTTATCATCGGCGTGCGGATTCCCTCTGCTATGGACTCCGCCATATCATGCAGGGTCTCCAACTTTTTATGATGGAAACTTGTATCCATACTGGAGGCGTTTTTCGCTCCTATTCCGAATATCTTTACAGGGCGACCGGATTGTTTAAGCGCCACGGCGATTCCAGAGAGCGTGCCACCGCCCCCGACCGGTATGGTTACGATATCAACATCCGGGAGGTCTTCAAGAAGCTCGATACCTATAGTTCCCTGTCCGGCGATTATAAGGGGGTCCTCAATCGGATGTACGGGTTCCAGGTTTCTCTCAGCGGCAATAGCAAAACCCTTTTCAATCATCGGTTCGATGTTATTAAGGTCGCCGCCCACGATTACTTCCGCGCCATACGATCTTGCAGCATCTATCTTGGGCTGTGGTGTGCCGTCGGGGACCATAATTACAGCCTGCATGCCCAGCCTGCCCGCCGCGTAGGCGACGGCTTGCCCGTGGTTTCCTGACGATATGGTGATGACCCCCTTCACATTTTGTGAAGCAAGTGTCCTGATTTTATTGCTGGCGCCGCGCGCTTTGAAGGAGCCGGTTTTTTGAAAACATTCCGCCTTGAACCACAGCTTCTTGCCGGTTAAAGTGTTCAGCGTCTGTGAGGATAGCAGCGGCGTGCGATGAACGAAATCTGCAATATTTAACCTCGCTGCTTGAATTTCTGCCAGTCCAACCATAGTTGCCTCCCTTTTACATCCTGCCGGTAGATAGTGGCCGTACGGAGCGTCAGCACTACTAACTTTTAAGTGCCACCAACAATTGTTGCCCTACAACGTTTGCCTGCTCGTCATTTAGCAGATTTATTGATGAGATAACTAATATATCAATAGATGACAACTCATCTACAACAAGGACACGCAGTTCACTGTCTCGCAGCTTTTGTGATATTGCGGAGGCGCTTTGACCCAATGTTGCCCGATCCAACTTGATCATAAGCAGGGGATAACCGCCTGGTACCAATTCATTTATATCCGTCTCTACTCCAGAGACACTCCGAACACGCTCGGCAATATGTTCTAGCCGCCGGCGAAGCTGCTTTATGTCGTTAATGGATTTCTTCTCTGTCATGCGCTCTAAGGCTACAAGCAGACCTACAATTACCTCCTTACTCGCTTTCATGCCGCGTCCGATACCTTGTTGCGGTACCCCACGGAGTTTTTCTTTCGGGATGAGTGACGGCGGAGGATCCCACGTATCAAAGTTGATCATTGCTGTATCCATGTTCTGTAACGCAACAGATGCAATTAGATCACGTGGCCCGCATAGTATACCGCTATTCTGGGGGCCTCTTATGCCCTTGCCTCCACTATAAAGAACCAAAGTGGCCCCCATAGAAATGAACTTACGCAGGTTTTCTACAGGTGGTACCTGTTCAGCAGCATCCACTATCAAGGGTATATTATACTTGTGGCTTACATCGATGACTTCTTCCAGACTAATAACCTCCTGCAACGGATTCATCTGCGGGACATAGTAGTATGCCATAGCCACAGTTCGCTCAGTGATGGCTGACTCGAATTCCCACTTCTTGGTTGTGTGGATCTCATCTGCCATGATCCTGCTATTTGGCATACCCACATTTACTATTTTAGCGCCGGCAGCCCGAATAGCATGGTCATAACCCTGGCGATGACGGTGGTCCATAAGAACCTCGTTAGGCATGTTGCTCGTATCAGGCAGGAGGTTCATACGAGCTATGTCAAGGCCTGCCAGGCATGCAGCAGTGGCCAAGGTGGTAGCCGCCGATGCCCCGGATGTAACGTAACCTGCTTCTGCACCAGTTATCCTGGCTATTATTTTACTGGCAGCAGCTTGCAGTTCGTCTATACGCACAGAGTACCTTGCTGCCTCTGATATGGCTTCAATTGTCTCCTGTTCCATAAGGGCGCCACCAAAGCGTGTTGCCTCCCCACGCGCATTAATCAGCGTCCGCACTCCCAAACGCTCGAAAACGTTCATTTCTTACCTCCTAATCCCATAGCTGGAGACATTGTAGGCAGCAGGTTGGCGAAAGTAAAGTTTAAAAATAACAGTTTTCTTGAATATTTGTGTCATCTCAGGCGGTTAATTTTGATATAACGTAATAGTACAGCTAACAATTGTAAAAGAAAACAAATTAAGAAATAAGGTGAAATAAGATTACAACGGGAATCCTTCTTTAGTGGAGCGGGAACCACCGATGTTTACCGGATGCGCTAAGATTGATAAACTGAAGGTGCGTTTCTAGAAAAACTTTAGCGGACCTACAGTTAGAGGAGGTTGCAGCATGATGAATGATCCTTGCGCCAGGTTCTGCAACAGCCCGGTGGGATGTCCGCAGGCCGCCCTGATGACGGAAATCGACCCACACTGTTACCAGAAATTGCTGGTCTCAAGCACCTGCGTGATGCTCGACGTCTTCCCTGCGGCAAACAAAAGCATAGATACCAGGCAGGCTGTATACTGTTCTTATCTAAAGGCGATTACTTAATGGAGGTGGGCACATGAAATCGAAAAAAGGCAGGGCGCTGATCATATCGCTGAGCATCGTGCTTGTTCTGGTGATAGTCGTGGCAGTGGCTGTGCAGGTGGTATTCAGGCTTCCCCAGCCTTCATATACCGGTACCGAGAAACTGGATGGCCTTTCGGCTGCGGTCGAGGTGCGTACCGATGAATACGGCATACCCCATATCTTTGCGCAGAATGAGACCGACCTCTTTTTCGCCCAGGGTTATATCACCGCCCGCGAGCGGATGTTCCAGATGGACATGACACGCCTTGCGGGCAGAGGTGAACTTTCGACGGTGCTGGGCGACATGATGCTTGATACAGATAAGTTTTTCAGGACGGTGGGTTTTTACCGCGCCGCCGAAGCTGAGTATGCGAACATGGATCCCGGCGCCAGGAAGATAGTCGACGATTACACCCGCGGTGTAAACGCCTATATCAACAGCGCCAAATACCTTCCCAGCGAGTACACAATACTGGGATTTAAGCCCCAGGCATGGAAGCCCCAGGATACCATGGTCTGCGGGATACTCATGGCCTACAGCCTCAACCGCAGCAAGGACACCGAACTCATCCTCAATCAAGTAGGCAACTCGGCCGGCAGCGATATACTCGATATGATCATCCCCAGGGTACCCGCTGATGCGCCCACGGTCTCCGGCGCAGGTGACGGAGTCCAGCCTGTTACATCCGGTATCGATCGTCCTGCAGAATGGATTGACGGCGCCGCCGCCGTCAACCGTAGCATCGACAGCCCTATCCCGCTGGATGTTGCCGCCAGCAACTGGATGATCTTCTCAGGCAAACGCACCGATTCGGGCAAAGCGGTCTTCGCCGGCAGCCCGGACCTGGCCCCCACCATACCGGCACTTTTCTACCTGGTCCATCTCAAGGGCGGCGACTACGACGTCATGGGCGGCGCCATACCCGGTACGCCCACCGTCACCGTTCTCGGGCTGAACCGCTATTTCGCATGGAGCACGACCAACGGCAGGGGAGACGAGATGGATTTCTTCATCGAAAAGATCAATCCCGCCGATGCCGATCAGTACCTGACCGAGGACGGCTATAAGAATTTCCAGATCGTCGAAGAGACCATCAGGGTCAAGGGCAAGGACGGATTCAGGGAGGAGAAGCTGCGGGTGAGGATATCCAGGCACGGACCCATTATCTCCGATGTGATGTCGCGGGCGCCCGCCAACTGCGCCATGATGTGGGTGGGCCTTCAGCCGCACCTCGGCATCATGGAAGGCTTTATCGCGCTGGATAAAGCCACGAATTTCGACGAGTTTCGCCGGGCATTGAGCGTGGTGCGAACCCCCACCTTAAATCTGGGATATGCCGATATCTATGGGAACATTGGTTACCAGTATATAATGTCGCCGCCCGTGCGCAAGGCCGGCGACGGCACACTGCCCGTGCCGGGGGAAGAGGGTAAATACGATTGGACGGGCTACGTCCCCTTCGACCAGCTGCCTTATGATTTCAATCCCGCGCAGGGATACGTGGCGTCCTTTAACAACGTCCCTAAAGAAGTCGACTACCATATCACCAACTACTGGATGATCGAGCGAGCCCTGCGCTTCGACCAGATAGCCAGGAGCAAAGAGAAGTTCACCTTCGACGAGATCAGGAAAATGCAGCTGGACAACGTCTCGGTCGAGGCGCAGAACTGGGTGCCCCTCGTCCTGTCGGCCTGCAGCGGTTCGGACGATTTAAAGCCGGCGCTGGACCTGTTCAAAGGCTGGAACTATTCCTCCGATATCAATAGCCCGGCGGCCACGCTTTTTAACTCGTTCTACAAGCATATGGCGCAGAATACACTGGAAAATAAGGTTGGCGCCAAACTGATGGCAGAGCTGGCCCAGGATTATCAGGTGTACATTCCAGACAGGCTGCTGACTAAAATGGTAAATGCAAAGGATGACAGTGTTTTCGATGATGTCACAACCGCTGATATAAAAGAGACCCGCGACGATATCATAAGGAAAAGCATGAAAGACGCCAGCGCCGAGCTGACGGCCAGGCTGGGGCCGGATCCTTCGAAGTGGGAGTGGGGAAAGGTCCACCAGATGACCTTCAAGCATCCCCTCGGCAGCAAGTTGAGTTTCTATAACCTGAGTCCCATACCGACAAACGGCGATGATTTCACTATCAATGCGGGAATGTGGGACGCCAAGAATCCTTATGCCATGGATGCCGGCGGGGTTATCAGGCTCGTGGTGGACATGTCCGACCTCGAGAGTTCGACCATCATGAGCCCGCCGGGGCAATCAGGGTTGTTCTTAAGCCCGTTTTACGGCGACCTTGCGCAGATGTGGGCGAACGGGCAACAGGTGCCGACGCATTTCCTCTCCGCCGGCGAGCTGCCGCGGCTTCTGACATTGCAGCCTTAACAGGAGGTCAGTTTTGAGATTATTGGGGAAAACAGCATTCATCACCGGGGGCGGCAGGGGCATCGGTAAAGGCATAGCGCTTGCTTTAGCCGGGGAAGGGGCTGATATCGCGTTTAATTACCGTCGTGATATAGAAGCTGCAAAGTCCACCGGAGGAGAGATCGTCGCACTGGGACGAAAGGCGCTGTCGATACAGGCCGATGTGACCGACTATGAACAGGTGAAGGCCGCTGTCATGAAAACCGTTGACACATTCGGCAGGATAGACATACTGGTTAATAACGCGGGCATTGCTTCACGCGGGAGATTTGTCGCCGATACTGACGCGGAGGAGATGGAGCGGCTTTTTAAAATACACGTGATGGGCGCCTTCTATTTCATCAAGGAGGCGCTGCCCGTGATGAGGAAACAGGAGCGCGGCGATATCATCAATATATCTTCGGTCAGCCCTTTCAGCTGCCCGGCGGGGCATGCCCCGTATGCGACGGCCAAGGCGGGGCTGAACGCGCTCTCCTCGGTACTGGCCAAGGAGGAGCTGGGCCACAATATCAGGGTGAACACCATCGCCTGCGGCCTGATTGAAACTGATATGGGAAAACGCATGGTTAAAGGCGCTACGGGAATGGACATAAAAGACCTGGCGAAAAATTTGCCGTTCGGGCGGGTTTGCCGGCCCGAGGATGTCGGCAACCTCTGCGCTTTCCTGTGCTCTGATGAGGGCGGCTACATATCCGGGCACCCGATATTCCTGGACGGCGGCGCCGTCTATTAGTACACCGTGTGACCATGTCTTTTTCCGTACATCGAGGCTCGTGGTTTTAAGACCAGCCCTCTGCAGCCAGGGCATCGTGAAGTTCGTCAGGGTTATGGCGGCAGTGGAACTCGATGTGGCTGGACTCGTCATGCGCCTTGCTGTAAGCCCAGCCGCCCGCCATGCGGTTACGTTCGTGCAGTTCATGTAAAAGAACATAGCCGCGCTCGGGCTCTTCAAGATCGTCATCGATCCACACCTCGTTCTCAGGTACGAATTCATATATGTGGTCGTGACCGCCTTCCGTAAAGTCGATATTGAACACGCTGCGGACAAGCCGGCCGTTGACAATCCAGACACTGACACCATTCTCCAATTTTCGCCATAAATGCTCGTGGACATCTTTGGCGTCGGGCAATTCCTGACCACGATGGGTCAGCAGCTTGACGTCCCCGGCGCGCCGGCGCTCGATGCGCTCCCGCAGGTCCGCCGCGACCAGGGCCTCGTCGTACGATTTACCTTTGGCCATGAGGCGGTGTTCTACCAGCAAATGGTCGATGAAAAAACTCGTCTCATCCTGTTTTGCCTCGTGGTCTATCCAGAATTCATCCTCCGGGATAAAAGGAAACCTGTAATGCTGACCGAAGTTGGTAAATTCCTCGTCGATGTGACCGCGCACATAGCTCCCGTCTACAATCCAGATAGCTATCCTGCCTCGCATGTCTGCCTTTCGGATGTACGGAGGTTGTAACGAATTTGACCCTGACATATTACAAATCTATTGAAAGCGTAATCATAAGTCAAGGTGGTCTGCGCCCGGCCGTTGTAGATTTTGTTCAGATGTAATTATGTTTTTTCTTGTCTGTCGAGTATCAGTTCGCCGGCTATGCGCGCCGCTGTCTGGGGTGGTATGCGGCATTTCCTGGACGCATCGGCTTTGACGAATTCCATGATTTCATCAGGGTCGACGAGGTTGAAGCTCCTGCCGAAGATGCGGTGCTGGACGTCGCGGCAGTTGCAACTGCCGAAAGCCTCCTCAAAGCGTTTGCACAGCTTGCGGGCTGCGCCGGTGGCGCGCAGGACAGCCTTAAAATCATCATGCTTTTCCGTGCCTAAGGCCATTCCCAGCGCCATGATGGACCCTATTACCGCGCCGCAGGTCTCGCCCCGCAGCGCGATCCCCGGCATGGCGGTGGCGGCCTTGAGCGTCTGGGCGTCTCCTAAGTGGAACTCCTCCTGCAGCGCCAGCAGGGTCCCCTGGGCGCAGCTCCCGTACAACTCCTCGTAATCGCCCGCCTTTTGCTCAAGATGGTTCAATATGGCTTCCCTCGATTTCTCCTCTTGCACAGTCTTGACCTCCGTTTCTATGATATCACATTTACTCGCAGTTGAGACTCAAAAAGGTCGTCAAACGCATGCTAAAACCGGGGAAGGTCAGTGTATAATAAAGGGGCTCGCATTGCCCGTTAGAATAGGAAATCATGCTTTACAGGGAGGTTGTTATGTATCTTAAGAAGTTCACAATTCTGTTGGTCGTTGCCCTTTTAGCGGCAATGACTGTAATACCACTCTTCGGGTGCGGGCAATCAGGCCAGCAAACGGTAGTTACCCTGGACAGCGGCAAGATACGCGGAACGCTAATAGATGGAGCATGGACATATCTCGGCATCCCCTTTGCAGCTCCCCCGGTCGGTGAACTTCGATGGCGCGAGCCGCAGCCAGTAAAACCCTGGGAGGGCATCCGTGACTGTAATAAGTACGGATTGGCCTGCCCGCAACCTGAATCGCTTTTTTATGATGTCGGCCAGACCGGCGAAGACTGCCTGTATTTGAACGTGTGGACCCCGGTTAAAAGCCCGGACGCAAACCTGCCGGTCATGGTCTGGATCCATGGCGGCAGCTTCAACACCGGTGCGGGATCGCTCGACATGTACAACGGCAAGAACCTTGCCAGACAGAATGTCGTGGTGGTGACCATTAATTACCGTTTAGGACCGCTGGGTTTTCTGTCACACCCGTTGCTCAGCAAGGAGTCGGCGCACGGAGTTTCGGGTAATTACGGGCTGCTTGACCAGATCGCCGCGCTCAAGTGGGTGAAATACAATATAAAGGCCTTCGGCGGCAATCCGGACCTGGTAACGGTTTTCGGCGAGTCAGCCGGGGCGATGTGTGTCTGCGATTTGATGATCAGCCCGCTTGCTGAAGGCCTTTTCCAGCACGCCATTTCGGAAAGCGGCGCCTTCGGCGATGCGTACCCCGCAAATAGAGAAGATACGGTTGCAAAGGCAGAAACGACGGGACGGGAAATCGAGGTCAAACTCGGCTGCAATACCGCTTCAGACGTACTGGCAGCAATGCGTGAGAAGACTGCAGATGAGGTGGTTAAGGCTGCTTTTACAGGCTACAGCCCGAATGGGGGAACTAAAATGAGGCCGGTTATCGATGGTTGGGTGATCCCTGAAAATCCCTGGTCGATGTTCTCCGCCGGCAAGCAAAAAAAGGTGCCGCTGCTGATCGGTACGAATGCCAATGAAGGCGCCATATTCGTCTACCCCGATCCCAAGGTGCTCTTAATGTCCGATCAAGATTACCGGGAGTCGATTAAATCTCAGTATCAGGCCCATGCTGCTGAAGTGCTCGCACTGTTTCCTGCCGCTGATAGATGGGATGTGCCGGCAACGGTCAGCAAACTGCGCACAGTCATGAGTTTTAGTGCGGGGGCGCTGCACGCTGCCGATGCAGCGTCCGTGAGTACTCAGCAGGTTTATATGTATCAGTTCACACGGGTCCCTGATACAGCTTTAAAAATATTCGGCGCCTTCCACGGCCTCGAGATATTTTATGTCTTTGGTAATCTGCGTGCCGGGCGTGTTTCCATCCCGGATAACGAACTTGATATTTCACTGTCTCAGGACATGATGAAATACTGGACCAACTTCGCAAGGGCGGGCGATCCGAACAGCCCGGGCCTGCAAAAATGGCCGGCATACACCGGAGGAACGGGCCAGTATCTGGAATTCGGTAATGAGGTCACGGCGAAATCAGGTCTATACAATGAATACCGTAATCTGATTAATAGTGTAACCCGGAAGTAGCACCCGGTTATTTTGCAGGATCCACTGATATAAGCCGGTCTACATCGGGGCCATTTTGATTATCCCGGTGGTAAACATGATATATGCCCCGATGAAGCAGCCCGCGGCCAGGGCCAGAACAAGGATTGCTATGACGAGCGAAGTCCAGTCCCTGTTTTTGATCGCCGGACGTAAAAACCAGATACTCAGCGGTATCAGAAAGACGCCGATAACGATGCAGATCACGCCGAGGACATTGCTGACTGTTTTTATAAGGTCCATACGATTTTAAAAATACCTGATTCCCAATAATCGACGATGGTCCTTAATCCTTTTTATAATTCAGTCCTATATTCCAGGCTTTCCCAAGGTACTCCCCGATAGAAAAATACCTGTTCTCATACATGGATAGTAAATACGGCTTTAATTTTTCAATATCAGGTAGATTATTGGTCAGGCACTTTTCCTCGCAGTAACATTCGATGATCTCACCTATCACGGTATAGTCTAATCCGCCGAGATCCAAAACCTTCAGTACTTTGCATTCCAGGCACAGCGGACATTCTTCAATCATCGGCGCCGTTTCCAGCTTACCGTAGAATACCTTAAAGACTCCTGATTTATCTGTTTTTTTACCGGATACACACCCGATATAATCAACAACCTTGATCATATCTGTGGAAGGCAGGTTAATCGAAAAGGTCCCAGTTTCTTTTATGCCGACGGCAGTGTGATGAGTCCTGTTACATCCAAAGGCAACCATTCCGGGGTTTGTGTTAACAATACCGATAAAGGCCAATGTCATAAAATTCGGTTGATTATTTACATTGGCGCCCAGGACGGTAACAGGGAAGGGATAAAGAAATGATTTGTTGCCCAGATTTTTCTTACTCATAGTCCTCCATAGCCAGCTTATTGATATAGTCGCAAAAGGATGATAGCAGGCCGGCCCTTACAAATTTCTATTGATATAGTTGGTCATCAGGTTGAACAGGTGCACCTTAGTGTCCTGCCCGTCCATGTGGTGCTTTTTCCGCGGGTAGATCATTAAGTCGAAGGGTTTACGGCTGTTTTCGAACGCATAAATCAGTTGCATGGTATTTGCCATATGCACATTGTCGTCTGCAGTTCCGTGTATCATAAGCAGCTTACCCGTCAGGTTATCCGCCAGGTCCAGCGCCGAGCTGGCTTGATAGCCCTCTACATTATCCTGGGGCGTGCCCATGTAACGCTCGGTATAGATCGTATCATAGTTCTGCCAATCGGTCGGGGGCGCCACGGCAATGCCGGTGGTGAAGTAATCCGCAGCCTTGAGCATACACATGCAGGTCAAATATCCGCCGTGGCTCCAGCCCCAGATACCTATGCGGCTGCCGTCAACATAAGGCAATTTACGCAGGTATTTAACGCCGGAGATCTTATCCTGTATATCTAACGTTCCCCATTGCCAGTACGTCGCCTGTGCAAAGTCTCTACCACGTGCGGGCGTGCCCCTGTTGTCCAGGGTGAATATGATATATCCCTGCTGCGCCATCATCTCGTGCCACAGGTTCCGTTTGCGGGCGTCGTCTTCCCACTGGTTGCAGACCACCTGGAGAGCCGGGCCACCGTAGGTGTACATCAGCACGGGATATTTTTTATTGGGATCGAAATCAGGCGGTTTGATCATAAATACGGGCAATTCCACGCCGTCATCGGTCGTAATAGTCATGAACTCGGGCTTCACCAGGTCCATTTCCCGCAGCGCCGGAACGTCATTCGGCTCGATGACAGCAGCGGATTTCCCATTTGCCGTGTACAGGCTTACCTCATTAGGCTGGATATATGTACAGAAAAAATCCAGATAATAGCCGCAGTCCGGCGGCATGCTGATGGTATGCCAACCATCTTCCCGGGTAAGCTGCTGGAAACCATTGCCTGATAAATCAACCTTGTAAAGTTGGCGTTCCCACGAGGCTTTTTCCGTCGCGCGGAAATAGACTGTTGTGTTCTCCTCGTCAACGCCGACCAGGTCATCCACTTCCCAGTTGCCGTCGGTAAGCTGACGTACCTGTTTTCCGTCGATGTCATAAAGATACAGGTGCTTGTAACCCGAGCGGTTGGACGACCAGATGAATTGCCCGCCGGCCTTGATAAACGTGAGGTCATCGTAGATATCGATCCAGCCGCCGGCGTTCTCCTCTTGCAGTATCGTGCCGGTTACGCCGGTCTGAATATCGGCGGACAGTAACTCGAGTTTATTTTGCAGCCTGTTCAGCCGCTGGATCGCCAGGGAGCGGGAATCGGGCAGCCATTTGATCCTCGGTATGTATATGTCGGCCTCGCTCCCCGTATCCATCCATACGGTCGTACGGTCTTTTACCGAGACTACCCCTACCTGCACGATAGAGTTATTATCACCGGCTTTGGGATAATGCGTATCTGCGACCTCGTTCTCGACCGGGATGAAATCGGTGATAGGAAATTGCGGGACGGCGCTCTGGTCCATCTGATAATAGGCAATATGCCGGCTGTCAGGCGACCAGGAAAATCCGGTGTCGATGCCGAACTCTTCCCCGTAGACCCAGTCGACCTGGCCTGTAAGCAAATTTTCTGTGCCTTGCATGGTTAACTGCGTGTCTGTGCACGTCTCGATTTCTATAACATGAATATTGTTGTTTTTGATAAAGGCTATTTTGGTCCCGTCGGGTGAGAACTGAGGCGCAGTTTCAGAGTCGGAATCCTGGGTCAGGCGCTTTAGATGACCGGTATCCGGATTGTAGAGGAAAAGATCGGTATCGGAAGGCAAAAGCAACTCTTTGCCTGTCGGCGAAAGTAAATAGCTGTCGAGATTGAGGGTGGCAGGTTGGGCGAGTTCACCAGCCTTTTTGTCATCGATGAGAACGGTCCTCCCGGATTTTTTCAGGTCGTAATAGCAGATGCCTGATTGCCCAGTCTGTGGATCGGATTCGTAGTAAGTAAATCCCTTGCCGCCGGGCATCCACTGAACACCTGTGACGGTTTTACCCCAGAGTGAAGCGCCGCCGTATATGAGATCTACGCTCAGCTTTTCAGCCTGTGGAGGTTTATCGGCGCAGCTGGAAACTATTGGAATTAACAGTGACAGGATGAACAAGGCGGATACTATGAGAGCCGGGATCCCATAACCATACTTCTTCACAGCATACCTCCTTACAGTATTCTGCCGGTATTATAACAAAACTCTTCTCAGCCCTTCCTCCTTGCCGGGCGGTTGCCTTGAATTATCGTCAGGGCGGATATTATATTCCCATCATAGCGGGGACAACGACATATTGACTACAGCGGTTGCCCGGTTTACACTCTTATCATAATAAACAGAGGAGGCTGAGGCATGGTGAGCGATCCCTACGCCAGCAGATTCTGGAGGAAGTCCTTCGACCCGCACGTAAAAGACCACTTCGACTACCCGGAGAACAAGATGTTCACCGACCTTTTCCTGGAAGCCGTGAACGAGGTGCCGGACATCACCGCGGTCAACTACATGGGAAAGGAAATAACTTTCAGGCAGATCGACGCGCTCTCCAACCGTTTTGCCGCTTTTCTCATCAAGCAGGGATTGAAGCCGGGTGACGTGGTGGGCGTTTACTCGCTCAACCTTCCGGCTTACTACATCGCCATACCGGCCATCTCCAGGGCAGGCTGCGTGCTCTCCGGCGTCAGCCCGCTGCTGACACCCAGGGAGCTGGAGTACCAGCTCAACGATTCGGGCGCTAAAATCCTGCTGGCGCTGGACGTTTTCTGGGGCAATATCAGCCAGGTGTTAGCCAGGGTCAAGCTGAAGGCCATAGCGCTGACCGGCTTCAGCGATTTTCTGCCGGATGCGCAGCCGCTCAAACTGCCCGAGTCACCGGTACCGGTATACAGGTTCACCGACCTCATGCAGGAGTATCCCGCCGATCCCGTGAATGTGAGGGTCAAGGGGGAAGATCCGTTGCTGATGCAGTACACCGGCGGCACCACCGGGCCCTCGAAGGGCGCAGTGTTGACCCACAACAACGTCGTCCGCCACATGATCCAGTGGGGCAACTACGTGGAAGGAGTTAAGGGACAGGAGCGCATCTTGTGTCCCTTCCCGCTCTTCCACCAGGCCGGCCTGTTCCTGGGGCTGTTCTGCCTGGTGTGGGCCACGCCGCAGGTTGCCATACCCAACCCGCGTGATTACGACTTCATCATCAAGAGCATCAAAGAATACAGGCCCACCGTGCTCACAGCCGTACCCACCATCTATCTCGAACTGATGAAGAAGCCGGAGTTCCGCGAGCTCGATTTCTCGAATATCTGGGGTTGCATCGCCGGGGCGGCGCCCTTCCCCGTGGAGTACCTCAAGGAGTTCGAGGACATTGTGGGCAAGGATAAGTTCAGCGAGGTTTACGGCATGACCGAGACCTGTCCCCTCATAGCGGCCAACCCTCGCTACGGCAAGCGCAAATTCGGCTCGGTCGGATTGCCTGTCGGCGATACCGAGGTCAAGATCGTCGATCCGGCCACCAAAGAGCCGGTCCCCATAGGTGAGCCCGGCGAACTGGTGGTGCGCGGGCCGCAGGTGATGAAAGGCTATTGGAATAAGCCCGGGGAGACGGCCAACGCGCTCAAGGACGGGTGGTTCTACACCGGCGATATCTGCCGTATGGACGAGGAGGGCTATATCTATATAGTCGACCGCCTCAAGGACATGGTCATCGTCTCCGGCTACAAGGTATTCACCCGCGAGCTTGATGACATAATCATCGAGCATCCCGATGTCGCCCTGGCCGCCTCCGTGGGCGTTCCCGATCCCAACCGGCCGGGCAACGAGACGGTGGCTTCCGCCATCGTGCTCAAGGAAGGCATAGAGAAGACCGAAGCCGAAAAGGAGAAGATACGCGACTTCATCCGGCAGCGCGAAGCCCCCTACAAGGTGCCAAAGATAATAGTATTCTTCGACAGCCTGCCCATCAGCGCCGTGGGCAAGATCTTGAAACGCGAACTGCGCGAGATGTTGAAAGCAAATAAGAGCGCGTAAAGGCCGAAAGCGCTCATGCGGCCATTTTTCAATACCAACTCGCCTGTCGTTGCCTCACGAGTTCGCGGTAGAGCGAATTGCCCGGCTTGATACGTAAAGCCGGCATGATAAACTGCAGCACAACCTCCTCAGCCAGCTTTTCCTTGCTCGGAACTACCTTGTACAGCGTGCGCTTGATCAGGTATAAACAAAGCGCTCGCATTTTCGTTTTATCATATGTAAAATATAATATGATCGGAGGTGCAAAATGAGGTTGAAAGGCAGAGCGATATTACCGGTATTTCTTTTGGCCGCCGTTTCCCTGTCGGGATGTATTACCATACCCGGCCAGCTGCCCGCATTAAGCTTCCTTCCGGTAGTGCAGGCTTTTGTAGCTTCTCCCTCAGTTATCAACGCCGGCGAGTACAGCATATTGAGCTGGGCAGTCACGGGCGCCTCCAATGTGTACATCGATAACAATGTGGGAAACGTTGCCCTGCAGGGGAGCATCCCCGTGTTTCCCGCCGCTACGTCGTACTATACGCTTACCGCATACAATTCATCCGGCAGCGCGACGGCCAGAACGCAGATAGTGGTCACCGGTTCAGCGCAGCCGCAGCTAAAACCGCCCGTCATCCTGTCCTTTTTCTCCGATAAAAGCAGCGTCAATGCGGGGGATGCCGTGACCTTACACTGGAATACAGCCGAGGCTACATTGATAGTGTTGGAGCCGGGCGGGACGGTGAGCGCACAGGGCAGCAAAACCGTGTACCCCTATGTGACGTCCGATTACAGCCTGACTGCATCCAGTTCCTGCGGCGTTGCGAAGGGTACACTGACTGTTGTCGTCGCCGGCCCTGTCGTTGTCCCGTCAGGCACGGAAAAAGTGGTGGTGCTTCCCGCCATAAGCGCAGAGTCGGGATCGCTGGTGAAAAACAATGCAGTTTACACCATCCAGGAAACCGCTTGTGCCGGCGATACGTCCCTCAGTCTGGCCAGCCGTGCCTTCCTCAGCTTCAATATTACGGGGATCCCGCTGAATGCCACAGTTCACGAGGCTTTTTTGGATCTGAGCAGCTATACGCAGATAGGTAATCCCACGTACGGTACCGCGATGTATGGAAACATGGGCGCCATTGAAATCGATGCCTTTCAATATGGTAAACTGGCTGACCTCGATACAATGTCTTATAACCGGACGGCCACGCAGGTAAGCGGAGGAAATATAACCGACTATCCTCTTTCCCCCTGGCGCGTAGATGTGAAGGACTCATCTGCCGGGGAGCCCGTGGTGCAGAACCTGGTACAGTCGGGACAGGAGCGTTGCCAGTTCAGGATACAGTTCTTCACATCGACAAATTGGGATGGCGTCAGCGATATGCTCTGTTTCGACGACGCGAAGTTGATTATTAAATATACAGTGCCTTAGCTGACCGCAGTCACCAGGCCGTTATACTGATGTAAAAAAAGGAGGTGCAAGATGTCCTGGCTTACACTGGGCTTACCCGCCGGGGGTCCCGCCCTGGGGATTATCCTTCTCGTTATCGGCATCATCATCCTGATATTCCCCCGCATCATCAACTACCTGATCGGCATTGCCCTGATTCTAAGCGGGCTTGGCTGGATTTTCGCAGGCAGCTGGCTGTGGGGCATACTGGCGCTGGCCGCCGGTATCCTCGTCTTCATCATACCGCGCATACTCAACTACGTTGTGGGGATCTACCTGATCATCCTGGGATTGGGGCAGATAATCGCGTCAGGTTTTGCCCTGGGGCTGCCTCTCATCGTAGGCGCCATCACCCTGATCTTCGGTATTATAGTGATGGTGAACCCGGGAGTGCTCAACGCTCTGGTGGCGATTATTTTTATCATCCAGGGCATTTTCCTGCTGGCACAGTATTTCCGCTGGTTCTAATCGTCCTTAACAGGAATATTTTGCCTGACTGAACGCCGCAGGTACCCTTTATGCAGGTTATGCAGGCTACGGTTTAGGCGGCTGGCCTACGCCTGCATCCTTTGCATATTTCATCATCTGCGCATATTTAGCCACGGTGGTCCCGACTCCCATCGCGCCGAAGACGCCTGCCGGGTGGGCCAGCGCGCCACCCTCCTGGTATCTTACATGCTCCCCTTTCCAGAATGTGCTTACTATGGCGCTTCCCCTGGCAACCGGGATGATCTGCCAGCTCATCATCATCTGCTCGATGACCTTTATGGCGAACTCCATGCCGACGCCGAACCAGCCGACTGTTAGTGCGCCGCCTATCTTGCCGGCGCAGCGGTGGCCGAAAAATATCTCCTCTCTACCCCTGAAGAAAACATTCTGGAGCTGAGTGCTCAAAACCTGGCAATATGTCGGGCCTCCCATTATGATCCCGTCGGCGGCAAACATCTTATCATGCACGGCATGCACATCGTCCTTGATATTGCACCTGGCCTTGTTTTTAACGCACCACTGACAGTGCTTGCACTCCGCGATTTTCTTGTCCGCCAGAGTGATGAACTCCGTCTCGACCCCCGGTATTCCTGCCGCCGCATTCAAAGCTGTCTGCACCAGTTTATCGCAGTTGCCGTCCTTGATAGGCGTTCCCGAGATACCCAGGATCTTGACTTTCACGATAGGTGTTTCCATTGTCTAGGCGCCTCCTTAAAAACGTATATTTATCCTCAGGAATATAGACTATATATTAACACGTAAATGATGACAAAATATTATATAATAAACGAGGAGGAGGGATACGCCTGTAGAAGGATGAGCATTTTTATTCTGGTTTCTCTTCATGTGGTACAATCATCGGGGCAGGTCAGAGAAGGGTGATATGATCAATATTTATGAGAGGCTGCGTGACAGGCTGGACATGTTTCCCCAGGGCTTCCCCAAGAGCGAGAGCGACGTTGAACTGAAAATACTGCAGGACCTCTTTACGCCCGAGGAGGCCGAGATCGCGCTGTCCTTGCAACCCAATCCAAAGTTTGAGACGGTATCGGCCATTGCGCAAAGGGCGGGCAAAGATGAAACGGAGATGGGAGAAACCCTTTTCGGCATGTCGAAGAGAGGGTTGATAATGCGTTACCGGGCGTCCGAGACGGAGCTCTACTACTGCCTGATACCCTGGGTCGTCGGCATATATGAATATCAAGTGAATAACCTGACGAAGGACAGGATCCGTCTGTTCGAGCAGTATTACGAGGAGGCGATGGTACCATCTTTGCGGGAGGCGCCAACCCGGCTGGGATTTCGTGTCATTCCCATTGAGAAGGAGATACAGGGGAGCACTGTGATTCAGCCTTATGAAAGGGTGTCACAGATCATCGACTCAAACACCGAATTCGCTGTAGCCGATTGCATCTGCAGGAAAGAGAGAGCGATCCTCGGGGATGGTTGTGGCAGGCTGCAGGAAGCCTGCATGACCTTTGGGCCGGGAGCGTCGTATTACATAGAGAACGGGATCGGCCGTGCGATTTCAAAGGAAGAGGCAAGGGATATCCTGCTAAAAGCCGAGGAGGAAGGCCTGGTGCACTGCTCTTCAAACGTCTCGGGCGGCCAGATGTTCATATGCAACTGCTGCAGTTGCTGCTGCGGAGTTATGAAAAACGTCACAAAGTATGGCAATCCCAAGGTCATAACAAAATCCAACTACTATGCCGTTAACAATGCGGAGGACTGTAATGCTTGCGGCATCTGTGTCGGGCGGTGCCAGGTGCACGCCATCTGCATTGAAGACGACGTTGCCGTCATCGAGAGGGACCGGTGCATTGGCTGCGGCCTCTGCGTATCAACTTGCCCCACGGGGTCGCTTTCCTTGGCGGCCAAATCGCCCGGCGAAGCCTCTCCTGTTTTTGCCGATGGCATAGCAATGTTGCAGGCCTTGGGTAAAGCCACAGGAAGGAACTACCCATTCGAATAGCGAGCGTTTCAAGCCTATCGGTTTTTACATCGAAAATCGGGAGGTGGTGGACAATACCCGGTTTATATAGAATAGAAAAATAATAGGCCCAATAACAGGAGGAATAAAATGACCAACCGACCTAAGAAAGTGGCGGTCCTCGGTTTCGACTGTGCCGAGCCACACCTGATCCAGAAGCATATTGCAGAGGGGCACCTCCCCACCTTTAAGAAACTTTTCGAGGGTGGTGTACTAGCGCTGAATTGTCTTTCGCCGTTTCCCACTATTACGCCCCCTAACTGGGCCAGCATAGCGACAGGCGCCTGGCCAGGCACTCACAATGTAACCGATTTTCACCTTCATAAGGAGGGCACGCCCCAGGTTAACGCCAATACCTTCGAGGGCTTCTCCAGCGAAAACTGCAAAGCAGAATACATATGGGACAAGCTTGACGCGGCGGGCAAGAAATGCATCGTCTGCAATTACCCCGGCTCATGGCCTTCCAAAATGAAAAACGGCATCATGGTGGGAGGTGCTGGGCTTACGGTCAATGAATACCGCAATGGCCACACCGGGCTTGAGTCCCACCTGACGCTGGGCAACGACCAGGTTGTCACAACCGGCTATTATCCCAATGGGACCAGGGTCGAATTCAAGGATGCCGAGGGCTGGAAAAACCTGCCCGCCGGCAGCGAAGAGCCGCTTGCAGCCAAGTTCAACGTGCGGTTCATCGACTCCTCTGAGCAGATAGCGCCCCTGTCCTGGCACGTGCTCGTGACCCAGAGCGCAGGCAATGGCTACGACCGTGTTACCGTCTCCCCGACCCAGGACGTGAAAGACGCCTTTTTCACACTAAGCAAGGGAGAATGGAGCAAGAAGATCTACGTCAAATTCAAGACCCAGGACGGCAGGGCTATCGAAGGATCTTTCAAATCTAAGCTCCTGCAATTGTCGGATGATGCCGAAGATTTTCTGCTACTCATCACTCTATTCGGTCCGACCGAAGGGTGGAGCAACCCCCCGGAGATTGCCAGGGAACTGACCAGCAAGGAAGGGATACTCACTTTTACATCCGGATTGCTGGGATACACTATGGGCGTTTACGAGATGGATACCTATGCCGAGATAGCCGAGCTACACGATCTGTGGCTGGGCGACGTGGCGACCCAACTCATGACGAAATATCCCTGGGATCTTTTCTGTATGCATAGCCACCCCATCGACTGGATATATCACTCGGTGCTCACGGAAATGGATGAAAATACCTGCACGAGCAAGGAAAAGTATAAAGAAGCCTGGGACCTGCACCTGAGGGTCCATCAGAGCCAGGACAGGATGCTGGCCAAGATCGTCGAGGTGGCAGGTGAGGATACGCTATTTGTGCTGGTGTCAGATCACGGGGCCGTCGCCGACGGGTCGACCTTCAACCCCTATATACCTTTGATCAAGGCCGGGCTGTGCGTGATGGAAGGGCAGAGCGACGATACAGACACAAAAGCCCTGGAAGCGCAGACCGAGATCGTCCACAATCTGGTCAAGGAAATTCTGGGTAACAAGGGTGACCGGGTTGGCAGCGAAATAATCGAGTTGGGAGCCTTAACCTATTTCAACCCTGACATCAAGAGGTCGAAGGCCTTTCCTCAGCGCACCATCTACATTTATATAAATCTCAAGGGCCGTGATCCGGGCGGAATTGTCGATCCCGCTGACTATGAGAAGGTGCAGCGCCAGATAATCGATGCTCTCTATTCTTACGTTGACCCGGCCACCGGGGTCAGACCTGTTTCCCTTGCTCTATCCAAGAAAGATGCACGAATTCTCGGGCTGCATGGAGATCACGTCGGCGACGTGGTCTACGCCATTTACCCGGAATTTGGCGGCCAGCACGGTCCTCAGCTCCCTACCGCGGAGTGGGGTGTAGGCAAGCTTAAATCGCTGCAAGCCTTCTGCGGCCCGGGCATCAAGAAAGGCTACAAACTTGAGCGGACAAGCGGCCTGCCCGACATCGTACCCACAATATGCTACCTGATGAGCTGGCCGGTCCCCGCCCAGACCGAAGGCAACATACTTTTCCAGGCACTTGAAAATCCGAATCTTGCGTCGGAAGAACTCAATACGCTGCGGGAGGCCCTGGTCAAGATGGAATCGGCGCTTAGCAAAGGCGAAAAGCGTTAGGGCTCAAAAATCTGGAAGCAGCCACAGCGCTTGCGGCTGCCTCTTCCAACACTAGATCCGGCTTGCAGGGATGCCGATATATCGACACTCTGAAAATAATATTAGCGGGGGCTGTAGGAGGAAAAATGCAGGAAAAAACGTATCAAGTTGGCAGGGGCACTGCGATCACCATTCTCATCGTGCTTTCAATATTGCAGTTATCAGATTGGGCTGATCGATCCATATTGGCTATATCACTACAGGCTATCAAAACCCATTTCAACCTGACCGATGCCGAGGCAGGTATGCTGCCATCACTCTTGCAGGCAGGCATAGCGGTTTTTACCCTCCCCGCTGCTATGCTGGCTGACAGGTTTGCACGCCGTAAGCTCATTATGGGCATGGCCCTGATTTGGAGTGCATTTACGGCAGTAACAGGCCTCGCCGTTCAAGTGTGGCACCTGTTCTTGGCCAGATTTATGGTCGGCACAGGCGAAGCCGGCTATCAGCCGGCCGGGCAGACCTGGCTCGGGCTTACTTTTCCCAAGGAGATACGGACACGGATTCTGGCCTTATTTATGATGTGCCAACCGTTCGGCATCGCGCTGGGCCTGGTCCTGGGAGGGTTGCTGCTGAACGCCACACATGATTGGCGCATGGCTTTTTTTATTTTCGGCATACCCGGCGTCGTAATGGCATTTATTGTGATCTTCCTGCCGGATTACAAAGCCTCGAGGGAACAGGGAGAGGGGGTGCTCAGCAGAGTATATTTCAGGCAGTGGGGCGAACTATTTAAGATCAAGTCCTACTGGCTTTTCATTATCAGTTCAACCTTGATATATTTCATGATATTTTCTTTTCAATCGTGGATACCGACCCTGTGCATGCGTGCTTATGACGCGAGTCCATTGACGGTGGGCATAGCCCTGGCTGGATTAAGCCTCCTGTACATCGCTGCTCCTTTTGGCGGATTTTTGGCAGACCGCTGGCAAATGCGCAATAAAGCCGGAAGGCCACTCTTTTTAGTTTTGGTCTCATTCTTGGTGCTGCCCGCAGTTATTGCCTCCATTCTCACAGTGGGTAAGCTGGAATTTCAGGCCTGGCTATTCGTATATGGGATAACGTCGCTGTTAATAGCATGCGCGTATCCGGTGCTGACGGTGCTGGTGCATGATGTGGTACCGGTGCCTGTGCGTTCCACGGCAATCGGCATCCAGCTGACGATATCGCAATTGCTTGGTGGTGTGTCGGGGCCGCTCCTGGTGGGCATGATATCGGATGCCACCGGCGGCGGCGCCCAGGGAATAATAAACGGGCTGCTCTGGACCATACCCGTGGCCACGTTATCGATAGCATCCACTCTAATTATGACCAGGTACTACGCTGCAGAAAGTGTCAGGATCAGTGATGTAGTCCTGGCGGAACGCTAATTAAACAGGCCGTGATAAAGGCATATTGACCTGCTCCCAATAGTGACACCAGTTTTCGGGGAGAGGGTCACCCGCAGTTCCATGTTGCCACTTGGTGTTGGTGGTACTGCCTGATATTGTGGGGCGAAGCAACCTATTTCTCCAGCAAACAAAACATACGCGGACACAATGATAAGTGCAATGCCATCCTTCATATTCACAGCCTCCTCGTTGCCAACAGCCATTATCACACTTGCTAGTTTGGAAGGTCGCATTTGCATTTTACATTACGTAGTATGGCTAGCACAATAACATCGCCACTATTACGAAGAAAGAATACTGAATAGGAACTTATGGAGATGAATCAAGCTAATTTAGGCGATATTATTGCCTAAATGGTGGGTGGGACTGGATATGAACCAGTGACCGAGAGCTTATGAGCTGGTTTCTTTTAAATAGGAAGTATATTTTTTATCATGGATGAACATACGTACCGATGATTACGTGGCTTTAGTAGGTATGAATTTAATTATAGATGAACATTGCTCAATTTTTTCTTTAGCAGTGAGGCTTCTTTTTCCCGGTAGCCTTTAAGAATATATCAAACGCTTCTTGCCCTGTGTAGCGCAGCCTGTATCCCGTTTCTTTTTTAATCTTCTCGTTGCTGAGTGTGATAGGATATTGCAACATATGCAACCCTCCAGCCTGTGACCTTGATTGTAAGTGTAGCATCCATGTAATCTTTATTCCCCAGTAGAGCAACCATGACGGAAGCCGAAGAGATGGTTTGGCTAACTCCTTAATCATTTGACCATATGTTAAACCGCCATCGCCGGTTAAATTATAAATGCCACCTTTACTGCTCTTGAGTAGCAGAACTATTAACTCCATTAAGTCATCTTCGTGAATAAACTGCCATAGCGGATTTTTGCCTATTGGTTTGACCATTATAGGCAGGAATAACACGGTAAGCCCACAAGCATCCCCGCAAGGGCCTGTCACAGTTACTGTACGCCCGATCGTGACACAGACGTTGGGATTTTCCATAGCGAAATCCTGAAACATCAAGTCAACCGCTGCTTTATCACAAGCATAAGGGAAATCCAAGTTTGGGTTTAGTGGCGTAGTTTCAGTAAACAGTTTGGTATTATCATTGTACGCACCGTACTCTGTATTACTGCCCATATAATATATTTGTTGTACCTTAGATTCTGTACTGGCATTAAGGAAATTCTTAGATCCCTCTATGTTGATTTGATGTGCTTCTTCCTCGTTTTGTATAGGAGCCACTATGAATGCAAGGTGAATTGCAGTGTCGATTTCATTGTTGGTGAAAATATCAACGAATGGTTGTCTGATATCGTGTCTTATAAAGGTGGATTTAGGAGATTCGAAAGATGGTGCCTTTATATCCAATCCGATAATGCGCTCCACCTCCGTTTCTTGAGCAATTCTTTTAAGTAACAGGGTCCCAAGATATCCAGATACGCCAGTGATCACTACGTTCTTCATCCAGGCTCCCTTTTTGCTATGTTAGGATTCTAGCCTATTCGTATTCTTTACGCTTGAATCCTTTGGTTTCGGATAGACACACTACGCCTGTCGCTGCCATCGCGGCAACACATCTGTTGCAATGGTCGCAGTCTATGGCGGTTATCTCTCCGGATTGCAATTTCTTTATTACATTCGGATCTCTAATGGTGGCACGGCCGATCTGTACAAATTCGAAGCCTTCCTTCATGACTTTATCTATGTTTTCAAGTGAGCAGACTCCGCCAATATAGACTACGGGGATTTTAACCGCGTCCTTGATGCGTTCTGCCTGATCGAGTAGAAACAATTCCTTAAATGGAACTTCCTTTACGATGAAACGACCAAATAATGCCATCCCCATTTTAGTAAATAGATTCTTTTCGGACTTAACATATTCTAATATCGGAACTTGACCACGCATCATATAGAAAGAGGTCTTGGCGGTGAATCCGCAGCTAGGGATAAGTGCGCTGGCCCCTTCAACCTCGAACTGTTTTGCTACTTGTACCGCTTCGTTAATAGTCAATCCTCCCTTGAAGCCATCCTCGCAATTCATTTTTATCAGTATGGGGTAGCCGGGTCCGACAACTTCCCTTACATGTTTTATTACTGAGGCGGGGAATCTCAGGCGGTTTTCCAGGGAACCGCCGTACTGGTCTTTACGGCTGTTAGTCCATGGGGAAAGGAACTGGCTGAGAAGGTAGCCGTGCCCTGCATGGATTTCAATTGCATCGAATCCTGCCCGGATCGCCATCCTGGCAGCCTTACCGAAGTCCTCGTTCACTCGCTTTATATCATCTTCGGCCATAGCTCGGCAAAGGCTGTATCGGAATAAGCAGAACTTGCGTGAAGGGCCGATAGGGGTTTTGCCGTTTGCGCCCTTGTTTGAGAAAAAACCGCAATGCCCTATTTGGATTGATGCAGCTGCTCCCTCTTTATGCACAGCGTCTGTGAGGCGTTTTAGGATAGGGATGATCTCTTCACGCATCCACATCTCATGTCTGAAGGCTACTCCATCCTTAGACGTCGCACAATATGCCACAGTTATCATACCGATGCCGCCTGCGGCAACTTTTCTATGATGCTCGATTAAAGCATCGCTGGGTGTAGCATAGGGACACATCCCCTCAAAACAACCGGATCTGATGGTACGATTGCGCAGTTCCAGATTACCAATTTTCCCAGCGGTAAAAGCCTTTGATTTGTTTTTCTCAGTTGTCCCTTGCATAGCTACGCCTTTCTTTGTTTTAATAAAAATTTATTCATGGATGAACATACATACCGATGTTTGTTCAATGGTGATAAATTCTAACGTAACTGCAATACGGATTATTACTTGTTTTTTATTATCACGCGACATCTGGATGTCCCATGAACCTGATGGCCAGCATGGTGATGTCGTCGGCCTGCGGGGCGTCACCGACAAAAGTGCCTATCTCCTCGTTTATCCCTATGACCATACCCTCAGCATCCGTGTCCTTGAATTTGTACAAATCCCTGTGTAGCCTCTCATCAGAGTATAGCTCGTTGTTTATCGTTGTTGCCTCCGTCACCCCATCGGTATAAAGGAAGATGGTGTCACCGGCCCTTAATGCCATTTTCTGGCAGGTAAAGGCTATGTCTGGCAGCGGGCCTATTACAAACCCCCTTTGTACCTTTATGTATTCGAAGCCGCAGACAGCGTTACCACATAAGGGAGGCGGATGCCCACCGTTAGCAAAGGTAATCTCTCCTGTCACGGTATTCAAAATAGCGCAGAAGACTGTGGCAAACATACTGCTGTCGTTTTCCGGATTGAGAATATTGTTGGTCTGACTGAGCATTTCATCTGGTGGCAGCCCCGCCATACCAGCAGTCTTGAGTAAGGCCTTCGTAATGGCCATAAAAAGTGCAGCCGGCACACCCTTGCCGCAAACATCACCGATAACAAAGCAAAGGTTATCAGGTTTGACGAAGAAGAAATCATAAAGATCACCGCCAACCTCCCTGGCCGGTTTCATCATGGCGAAAATGTCAATTTCCTTGCAGTCAGGGAAAGGCGGAAAGACACGTGGTAACATGCTCATCTGGATTTCTGTGGCTACCCTCAGTTCGCTTTCGATGCGCTCCCTAGCAGAAGTGGCTGTCTGAAGTTCCTGCATGTATACTTTCAGGTTTTCGACCATATGCTCCAGAGTCCTGGCCAGTTCTCCCAGTTCATCTTTGCGATTGGCCACAGGGCGGATTTCCTCCATTTGGAAATCACCCGAACCAATGGTCTTGGCCACATCACATAGCTGAGATACAGGCGATGTCAGCCTTTTAACCACAAACACAGAGGTCATGGTACCCGCCAGGAGGATAATAACGGCAACCAAACCCGCCCAACGTAACAGGTCCAGAGTTGCCCCGGCCACCAATGGGTCATTGGCAGTTCCACCCATTATGTTGACGAGTGTGTCGCTGGTTCTAGAGATGAGTATAGCAGTAGTACCAAGGGTGCAGGCAGCGAGTAAAAAGGTCACCACCAGTATGACTCTGGTCTCCAGGGTCAGAACCAGACGCCTGAATGTGAGCAGCAACAAAGGGACTATAAGTATATCTAATAAAACGTTGGTCAGCAGCGAGGGTAGGAACCAGCCTAAAATTGCTTCATCGAACGACATCTTGTGCAGTATCAGGCTGCTGATAATAGTACCGGTTGCCAGGCCAAACAGGTTTGCCAGCAGGATCGCCAGGAGCACTACACCGAACTGCTTAACAGTCCTGATGACCCTCAGACCCATCAGGAAGGCGGCACCCGCCATGGCCCCAAATAGCCCATTGCCTATACACCAATCCCAGTACTGCAGCCCATACCCCGACAGCAGATCTCCGAGAATATTTCCTATAAATCCGGTGATAAACCCCGGGATTGGGCCTAAAATCAATCCTGCCGCAATTGGGATGGCGGTCTGTGGCCGGAGGCTTACCATGGGAGCGCCGGGAAGTACAAGGCTATGGCATGCCCAGTTTAACAGGCCATATAGAACCGCAGCCACCAGTGCCCACATCAGCCGGGAGGATATTGATTTACCCGTCAATATATTAGCTATCATTTGGCTAAAATACTTGTCTCCAACACGGGTTTATTTGAATATTCGGCATTATACTACTTTAATTTGAGGAACCATATGTTTGGCATGAGCAAAGTTACATACCGATGTTTGTGAAGTGGAAATGTATTATTGCTCTGCAGCGTTGCTACTGTTGACCGTCAAAGCATAAGTTAATGAGTACCTTCCTAACTAGTTTGGAAGGAATAGCCCGATTTTAACCCTTTTTGTTCGTGAAAATCCGGAAAAAGCGCCTGCAAATTCGAGCAGGCGGGTTGTCGGTGTTTCCAGCCCCCCCATCACTTTACTTGCCTCATTTTAGCATACTTGCCTGTGGGGCAAGTAAATAAAAGTTACTCCAGTAATTTCATTGGTGTAATTTTATGGTAGATTAGACTAAAATCCGGTTGAAATGAAATTTTCCTTTTAAGATAGTAAAATTATCCGTCGTTTATATCCAGGTTTTCGGGGAAGGAGGGGATGACTCTTAGAACGCGATACTATAATAATAATCGGTAGGGAATGGTACGATGACTGAAAACCTATTCAAATCGCTAACCAGGGTGTTTGCGTCTGACAATTTCGCCGGCGCAGGCCGGGAACTCAAACAACTGGCCAGGGTTTTAAGAACACGGTCAAGTAACCGGAGTGAGGAGGGAAGATAAATGAATAAATCGGAGAAACTCAAAGGGCTCGAAATCGGTTTCGACGTGCCCGCTCTTCCAGGTATGCCTGCAGCCGAAATCCAAACACCCTGCCTGATCCTCGACCTCGACGCGCTCGAACGCAACATAGTGAAAATGGGCAAGCTAATGAAGGAAATGGGTATGCGCCACAGGGTGCACGGCAAGATGCATCGATCGGTAGACGTGGCGAAACTGCAGGAGAAGCTCGGCAATGCTTGCGGTATCTGTTGTCAGAAAGTCGCGGAGGCTGAGGTCTTCGCCCGCGGTGGAATCAAGGACATCCTGGTGACGAATGAAATTCGTGACCTCGCCAAAATCGATCGCCTGGCCCGCATCCCGAAATTCGGCGCTCGCACCATCGTCATCGTGGACGATGTGGCCAATATCGCCGACCTGTCTGCGGCGGTGCAGAAACATGGCACAAAGCTCGAATGCCTGGTGGAAATTGATTGCGGCACCAGTCTGGCAGGCGTGTCGACCATCCCCGAGGTGGTGGAGATCGCCAAGACTATTGATATGGCGACCGGGCTGAAATTCTCCGGCATCCAGGCCTATCAGGGCATAGCGCAGCACGTCCGCAAATACGAAGAGCGCAAGGCGCTGATTGATGTCGCAGTTGTTATAGTGAGGGATGCTATAGAGGCGCTGAAGAAAGAGGGACTGACGTGCGACATCGTCGGCGGCGCCGGCAGCGGCAGCTACTATTTCGAGGGCAATTCCGGGGTCTATAACGAACTGCAGTGCGGCTCCTATGCCTTCATGGATTGCGACTATGGGCTCGACCTCGACAAGGACGGCAAGCGCATCGACCAGGGGGAGTGGGAGAATGCGTTATTCATATTGACGATGATAATCAGTCATAAAAAGTCGAACGTGGCGATTTGCGACGCAGGGCTGAAGGTGCAGTCGATGGACTCGGGTTTGCCGGTTGTCTTCGGCCGTACGGACTTGACGTACCTGGGAGCGGCGGACGAGCATGGCGTGATTATAGATCCGAACGGGGCACTGAAGGTCGGCGATAAACTGCGCCTGGTCCCCGGTCATTGCGACCCGACCTGCAATGTCCACGACTGGTACGTTGGCGTGCGCAATGAGAAGGTCGAAGTGGTCTGGCCTGTCAGCGCCCGCGGTAAATCTTTGTAGGTTATGGTTGCCCGACGGGCAGGTAACGGGCAATCTTGGCCGGTAGAAACTCAAGCGGGCAGGGTATTACGGTATAAAAAATCTGTAGCAAAGGACAGAATTTGAAGCTATTGGAGCGGGAGACGGGATTCGAACCCGCGACACCCTGCTTGGAAGGCAGGAACTCTTCCGCTGAGTTACTCCCGCGAACAGTCAACCATTTTAGCCCGCTGCCCAGGTGATGTCAAAGCAGTTTGTGGTGGCCCGGGCTATACCTCAGAGTCAGGTGGTCAGGGTGGTCGGGAAGTTGAACTGACAGTATCCCACAGATAAATAAGAGGGGGACGGCATTTGCCGTCCCCCTCCCTTATTTCATCGAGTTATGCGGGATTAATACCGTCGGCGCGATTTGAAGACGAGTATGAGTGTGACGATCATCAGGATGGCGCCGATGGCGATAAGCACCCAGACCCACAGCGGGACGGGCGGTTCAGCAGGCGCTTCTGCGGGAGGCGCCGGCGCCGGCTCGGTCTCGAAGCTGAAGGTGGCGGACCAGTCGCTCGGCCAGATTGCTTCGTCGCTGCGCTCCTCGCAATGACAATAAGCGCCACGATTAAAATGCGACATATAGCCATTGTCAGTATACATACGTATGTCCTATTATCGGCTTCATGCGCGATGTACCTATATTGCCGGGAGAATATTCAAATTGGAAGGATAGCGGCTGCGAATTGCATTCACAATGTCTGGATTGCCCTTTTCCGCGTTGCATGGAGGAGAAGCCACGGGGAAAGCAACAGGCACGCCTGAAGTTGAGGGCTTCGGCGATTAGAAAGATGCGTCGCAGCGGTAACGGCGTACAAATGGTGGCGAAGGCTTTCGGGGTCTGTGTTCGCACTGTGCAAAGGGAGATGAAGAGGAAGGGGAAGGTGCTGTGATTATGAATTTTGATATTAAGAGTATAGACCAGATGGACCGCGCCCGCCTTTCTGCATATAGGTCAAATCTGGATTTCTACAACGGCGCGCAGTGGTCGGAACGTTCACGCTACCGTCAGTTGGTCTTTAATTACGTGAAGATCTCGGTGGATAAGGTCACCAGCTACCTGATGAACGAGTTGAATTTTGCGTGTGAGCCGGCGGCGGGCGGCAAGACGGGAGCGGGTGGGACTAAGACGGGCGGACCTGAAGGTCCGCCCCTACAAAAGGCACCCATACAAGAAATGGCTAAGAGAGCGGAGGAACTCATCTATATGGTTTATGAGCAGAATAATTGCTCGGAGCTTGACTATACCACCGAGATTGACACAGCCATACTGGGCGACGGATGCTACAAGGTCACCTGGGACGCAGCTGAAAAACGCGTACGCATCACAGCGCCGGACGTGAACGGCATTTTCGCCTGGTGGCAGGGCGATGACATCACACGCCTTTACCGCGTGGCGTCGCGCTACCAGCTTTCAGCCGATGAGGCATCTGCACTCTACAAGCAGAAGGTCAGCAAGAAAACAGCCTCGATTACCGAGGTCTGGGACACTAAGAATTTCCTATTATACTTGGACGATAAGGTCATCGAACGCAAGCCCAATCCCTACAGCCTTATACCGTTTATCATTTTTCCCAATCTGCGCCAGCCCAAGCAATATTGGGGCCTATCGGATATACCGGCCCTGCGTGAACCCCAGCGCGAACTGAACCGCGCCCTTACGCAGCTTTCACGCATACTTGAGGTATCGGGCAACCCCATCGCAGTACTGGAGGGCGTGGATCAATCCGAGAATATCCAGGTCGCTCCGGGCGCGGTCTGGAACGTGCCTCCCGATGCCCGCGCCTACCTGCTGGACCTGCTGCAGGGTGGAGGCATACGACTGCATATCGACTATATCGACCTGGTATACCGCACCATGCACGACCTGTCGGAATCACCGCGCGCGTCGTATGGCGGCATTGAACGGGAGCTCTCAGGCATCGCGCTGGAGGTGGAGCTGCAGTCGCTGCTGCAAAAGGTGCGCCGCAAGCGGCTGATCCGCACCAACGTCTACCGGAGGCGCAATGAGATGGTACTGGCGCTGCACAAAAAGTTTGCCCGCCAGGACCTCACGGGCGTGAGCCAGCGCATCCTCTGGGGACACGTGCTGCCGCAGGACCGCGCACGCGAGGCGCAGAACGAGCAGATCATGGTGCAGTCAGGCATTCATTCGCGCCGAACCGCCATGGATAACTTAGCTGTGCGCGATCCCGAAGCCGAATTTGAGAAATGGATGGCCGAACGCCGGCGCATCCTGGAGATGAACAATGAGTTTAAGGCGCAGCCCGCCTACGGCAAAGCGAGAGAGAGAAGCACGGCTGCGGAGATGGATGCTGCACTTTGATACAGGAGGATATTTTGAACGAAGAGATCAATATCGCAACGGTAGAAACCCCACCTGATGCGCCCGTAGAGCCCGCTAATACGGGCGGGTTTAAAAACCCGCCCGTACAGGGTGCAGGGATCGAGCGTAGGGGCGCACCTTCAGGTGCGCCCGAAACGCCCGTGGATACGGGTAAGCTGGCCGAGCTGGAAACAGCACTCAACGAGGCCAAACAATCGCTTTCCGCCCGGTCGGGCGACTGCGACCGGCTCAAGGCCGCGCTGGACGACGCCGTGACCGCTTACCGCACGCTGGCCGTCAGTTCCAGCCCGCTCTATTCGGACGACATGATCAGCGGGAGCACGGTGGAGGAGATAGACGCCTCCATCAAAAAGGTCAACGGCCTGGTGAAAAAAATGAGGTCATCACTGGAGGCCGAACTCAAGGACCTGACCATCCCGGCCGGCGCACCCGAAAGGTCGGCCCCCGACCTGTCAGGTCTGTCACCAAGGGACAAGATCAAGTATGGGATACAGGAAAAGAAATAAATATGTTATCGAACCCGTCTGAGATCTGTAGGGGCGGGTTTTCAAACCCGCCCGACCCGAGCGCACCTGAAGGTACGCCCCTACATTTCTCCCAGGGGTGAGGTGATAAAGGAGTAACCTATGGCAACACTTTTAACCGAAGCCGCAAAGCTTTCCAACGACGTCCTGTACCAGGGCGTTATCGAGACCATCATCAAGGACAGCCCGCTGCTGCAGCTCCTGCCCTGGATCGAGATACAGGGCAACGCGCTGACATATAACCGCGAGCTGTCCCTGCCATCGGCTGAATGGCACGCGGTCAACGACGACTGGACCACCAGCCCGCAGGTGACTTTTATGCAGAAGACGGCCACTCTGGCCATACTGGGGCAGAACGCGGACGTGGACAACTATATCCGCCAGACCCGCTCCAATATACAGGACGTTGAATCGGCCATCATCGAGCTCACCGCCAAGGCTATCCGACACGAGCTCGAGGACAAGCTCATCTACGGCGATAACACAGCCAACCCCAATCAGTTCGACGGCCTGGTCAAGCTCATCAATACCGGCTCGGCCGGCGACCAGCTCATCGCCGTCGGCGCAACCGGCGCCACGCTCACGCTCTCCATGATCGACCAGCTTATCGATGCGGTCAAGGGAGGCAAACCCGACCTGCTGATGATGAGCAGGCGATCCCGACGCAAGATCATGGCGCTGGCCCGCGCGGCCGGCAACAACCTCGAAGTGGGCAAAGGCGCACTGGGTGAATTCGTGCAGTACTACAACGGCATACCCATCGCGGTGAATGATTTCATCAAGGACACGCATACGCTGTCGGGCAACGTGGAAACCGCCTACACGGGCGATACCTGCTCTACTATCTATTCGCTGTCCTTCGGCGAGGACGGCATCTGCGGGCTCACCGACCGCGGCGGACTGCAGGTGATCCGCATCGGCGAGATGGAGACCAAGGACGCCTCCCGCACTCGCATCAAGTGGTACGTCAGCCTGGCGCTATTTTCCAATATCAAGGCCGCCGCATTGATCGGCGTTAAGGACTAAATAAAAGAAGGAGAAACTTCCAAATACAGGAAGAAAAATCCAAGCTCAAAATTCCAAAATCCAAACAATAATAAAATGAAGAAAATTATAAACTTTTGGAAAATTGGAATTTGGAACTTGCTTGGAATTTGGTATTTGGTATTTGGAATTTAACTCCGCAGGAGTCGAATTATGGCATTCTCAGATCCCGCCAAAGGCCGCCAGGTCCAGTGGTCACCCGGACCGGCCGCTCCAAACGTCACATTGGCCGCCGCCTGCAAGGAGGGCGACATACTCGGCTACAGCTCGGGCTGGAAGCCCGCCCTGGCTGCGGTCGGCTCGGTCATACAGGGCCGGCTGGTTGCGCTCAAAGGCGGCGCAACCGGTGAGGTGATACCGGTATCCCATACCGCCGTGGTCAAAGGCTACAGCGGGGCCACACCCGGCAACCCCGTTTACGTGGCTGAAGGCAGCAGTAACGGGCAGGTCACGGAGACCGCGCCTTCCACCAGCGGCGACGCCAATACCATCATCGGCATTGTCCTCGAAGCCGACACTATACTCTTTTTCATTAACAGCCGTGCCGATTCAGTGGCTTAACGGAGTAACGCATCGTTAAGCGCCTCCTTGCATACGGGGGCGGCCGGTATCCCATCCACCCGGCCGCCCCGGAAATCTCGAAACAAGGCAAGTTATGAAAAAGTTATCGAAAAAGTATGAAATCGGCTTAACACTGCGTCCCCAGGAAGGGACGCAGTCCCTTCTCGAAACTCATTTTCCCCTCTCCACAGGAGAGGGGGCAGGGGGTGAGGGATAAATCATGACAACCTTAACTGCCATGCGGGCATCCGTCCGGCGCGACCTCAAGGATGAAGATAGTGCCAATTACCGCTGGACCGATAACGAGATCGACCGCGCCATTGAACGCGCCGTGCTCGATTATTCCCTGTATTGTCCGCTCGAACAGAAGTCGGCCGTCGCCACTGTAAATCTAAGTCAGGAAATCAGCCTTTCCACACTTTCAGACATGGTTGACGTAATCTCGGTGGAGCACCCGGTGGACCAGGCGCCTCCGCAATACCGGCCCTACCGAGTGTGGGGAGGCATCCTCTCATTTCTCGATGGCTATATGGGTGACGGCACAAACTGCTGTGTCCGCTGGCTTAAGAAACACAGCATCGGCGCCGGCTCGTCAACCGTACCCGCATATCACGAGGCCGTGATCGCCCTGGGCGCCTCCGCCTTCGCCATTAGCTCGCAGGCGCAATATCAGGTAAATACCGCCAATACGGGCGGTGGCAGTGTTGATAATGACTACGGCCGGTGGGCTAACGAGGGGTTCAGGCAGTTTTATGATGCCCTTTCCCGCATATCGACCCACAGCAACAGGAAATTAAAAAGTATCAGGATGATTACGGAGGAAAACCTGTGATTCCAAGAACAAAGAAAACAATCAAACACCGTAGGGGCGTACCTTCAGGTGCGCACACTGAGCCTATTGTCATTGCGAGCGAAGCGAAGCAATCTAAAAGCATAAAGTCGGGTAACAAGATTGCCGCGCCCTCCGGGCTCGCAATGACAGGGTTAAGTAAAGACGGCCTTCCCGCGCATGCCTTCGCCATCGCCCCCGATCCGAAGTGCCCGGACGGCTGGCAACTCCCTCACCACAAACTCGATGTTCTTGAGGACGACGAAGGCTCAGTCGACTGGCTGCTCCTCGAAAAGGCCACGCTGCTTTTATCCCTGCAGGGCGACGAAGGCCGCCGCATCTCTGCCGACCCAGCTTTAATCATCGATGCCGCCCGCCATATCACCGGGCACTATCGAAATGCAGGAAAACCAATACCCGACGCTTTATGCGTTCTCATATAAATAATTTGTAGGGGCGTACCGTCAGGTGTGCCCGAGGAGAAAAGAAAAATGGAAACCACCCCCCTGGACGGTTACAAGAAGATTATTGTCACTCTCTTGACCATCATCGCCGGTTCGCTAGGCCTGTTCATCACCGACCCGGCCAAGGCTCAGACGGTCGGCCAGTTCCTGGTTGATGTGATCGGGCCGGCTGCTGTCGTCCTGGTCGGCATCATCTACACTATCGTGCAGGGCCAGATCGACAAGGAGAAGGTCAAGGCCGCCCCCAAGATCGCCGCTATCACAAGCGAAGCATCCCCAAAAGCTGAAAGCGTAGCAGCTCCGCAGCCAGTTGTTGCGCCCGTAATCCCGGCTGCGCCGGTTGACAACTATGTGCCCTTCGATCTCGACGCCGCGGTCGGCGCCGCCGAGGAATCCTGCCGCAAGGACGGCCAGGAAGTAACCCCCATCAGCCGGGCCTTCTATTTATATCCCATCGTTAGCCATTTCGACCTGCGGGCGGTGCCGCGGGAGAAGCGCATATGCGAAGCGAAACGCCTCATTGATAAGACCGTCGAGCTTTTCAGTGAGGCCTTCAAATATCAGACGAGACTATTGAAGCCCCCCACTGCCGCCGAGGCCAACAATTACCACGCCTACATGCTCAAGCTGAAAAAGGACTACGAGAAGGCCAATAACCTGACCTGCAGCGACAAGACCTTCGAGGATCTGCGCAACCTCGTGTCCTATTTCAACGAGATCTACAACGCCCAGGACGGCCTCGCCCAGCTCACCGGCAAGACCGTGGATTGGTCCATCTACGGCGGCGGCGCTTTCACCCCCACGCAGGTCGGCTGGGACTACGTCAAACTGCTGTAAAAGCATCTCCTGGAAAGACAGGAAATTGATCGTGGCGGGGTCAGGATCACGGCCCCGGCCACCTTAAAAAATGAGAACTTTATCAGTCGCTTTCACCACCGCCCAGCGGGCGGCGCTTCGCCACCCCCTGGTAAAGCTGGAGATTGCATCTTACGGCCACCCGTCGAATGTGGCCGCTGAAGCCCTGCAGTGGAGTGATTACAGCTGGGAGCGGCTAACATTGAGCACCGACGCAACAGCCGTCGGCAAGCACGCCCTGGCCATCCCCGCGGATGGCTCTGTCTGCCGCGTCCGGGCAGGCGGCACTATCTATTACCAGCGTGTCACTTCACCGTCCGGATCCTCCACATGGACGTCCTGGTCCTCATGGGGAGGCGGCACCGGCTCGCCGGTCGGCCTCGCTGCTAAAGGCACGGAGGTTATCGCCTTCTGCGATGACGGCGTTTACCTCTATTATAAGAAAAGCACGGACAGCGGAGCTTCCTTCGGCGCATGGACGGCTATGATGAATACCCGCCCCTGTGAACGCGGCTGCGCAGCGGCCTTCAAGCCCAACGGCGACCTCGCCGTCGTCCACGCCTCGGACTTCAATGATCCTACTTCCCTGTATATCCAGCGGCGCACGGCAGGTACCTGGTCCACCGGCCTCGGGCAGATCGGCGGCGATCATGCCGTCTCAGCCCTCGCTCTTTATTACAACGGTGACTGGAATATACTCGCCCTCCTGCTGGACGGCTCATATATCCGCCTCGCCAGGGGTGTCTACGGCGATGGTGGATCATATTCTGTGGGTACCTGGTCCGGCTGGGAGTTCATCAATTCCTACAAGGCTCGCGTCGATTTCAGCGCAGCCATGCATCTGCGCATGTTCCAAACCGGCCGTCCCGGCCGCTACGTCCCCACCTATTACGAGCAGGTCAGCTCCGTCATGCAGCAGCAGGCTGCCGACAACCTCGGCGTGGACGACCCCTACGTCACCTATCATGCTTCTCTCGGAGCGGTGTTCAGCTTCGCCAAGGATAATAAGCCGTGGTTCTACCGGCTCCGCCCGGGGACGCTATTCAAAGACAGCGACTGGTCGCGGGCATGGCCGCTCGATACCCCCGCGACCTATGGCCTGGCCCTGGCCTGTGATGGAACTTATCTGTATGCTTCAGCTCCCAACCAGGTCTGGCGCTCAGCCCTGCCATCGTCCTGGACCCCGCCAGCCGCGGGCGCCGGCGCCGGCACGGATTACGCCGTCACCGCGGCGCAGATTCTCGCCGTCAAGGAAACCGTCAAGCCCATGGCGCCATCAAGCTTAGAGGTCATCCTGGACAATTCCCAATGCATATATAACAGCATCGGAGGCGGGGCGGCGTCGGCCATGGGGAAACTCAAGCGTGGCGCTCAGGTCACGCTCTCCATAGGCTACCGAGCCACCTCCGACCTGTATTCCGTGGCCGGCAAATACTACGTCGAGCGGATATCCTACGCCAGGTCACCAGGGAACGCCCACCTGATCATCGGCTGCATGGATGTGTGGGGTCTGCTGCAGCGCTACTCTTTCAACCGGCCGGTGTTCTGGAACGAGGCCGGCGACGTCACCACCCTGTACGAAATCATCGAGTTGGTTGTGCAGGCCGTGGGCGGCAGCCTGTCTTACGTATCCCGCAGTGCTGCTATCACAGACACCTATCCCCGCTTTGAGGTCCACACCGGAGAGAACGCCGCTGTGGTGCTTCGCCAGCTTCTTGCCCTGGTGCCTGATGTTATCTATTTTGTCGGCCTCACCGGTTATATCGTGTATCCCCAGGCAGCCGACACGGCATCTTATTATTTGAGGTTTCCATGAAGACTTTTAAGCCGTCACTGCGAACGCCCTTTTCCCCTCGTCATTGCGAGGCCGCCGCAGCGGCCGCGGCAATCTTCCCCCCGCAATAAGGAGTTTAATATGTCCGCACAACTTTTCGATGCTAAAGGCAGACCGGTCATCGTCCCGGCTCTGCAGGAGTTCACCCATCGCCTGGTAGGCGGCCAAAATCTCGCCGTCGACGGTGTTCAGTGGAGCGCTGAGGTAGTTACCGTTGCTGCCAACACCGATTTTACCGGCTTCACCGCATCCCTTGATTTTGGCCTCTCCGGCGATCTCGGCATGCTCGCCTTTGCCTTGACTCTCGCCATCAAGGCAGGCTCAGCCACCGCCGATCCCAAGTATAAGTGGCAGGCACGTAACAAGGGCGGTACATGGACGGACCTGATGGCGGACTACATCACCAAGACCGATGTCAATACGTCCTATGTCGAGGAAACTGTCAGCGGCTATCTCTTGACCTTCCCCACCACCTTCAACGCCTACCCCATCGATCTGCGGCTGCTATTCCAGAGCAATGAAACAACCCCCGGTATTGCCACCGTCAAGGTCAAGAATTCCAGCTACGTCACCCTCACATTGAAATGAATATGAGTAAGTATTTGCCGTTCTATTCAAAAGGTGATGACGGTATTCCCGCCCTTGCCCATGATACTGCCTGCGTTCTTTATTTGCCCCTGTGGAAAAAGGACGGCCCCGCTTTTAAGAGCGATGATATGTACGGCCATAATTGTACTAAGTTTGGAGCAATTTGGAATCCCTTCGGCATGTCGTTCGACGGCGCAGACGATTACATAAACATTCCAGATTCTGCTTCCTTAGACACGATAAGATCGTTTGAAGCTTGGATAAATCCAGTAGAGGAAGTCGCCGATGCTGCTGTATTTCATCTAATTTTCACAAAGTATTCTAACTATTATGTCGGATTATCCATCCGGTACAACACTTCACCCAATCAATTCACAGTACATTGGGCAGATAGTGTACCTGCTTATTCTCATGTTTATGGTCCTTCAATCCCTGCCTATAATATCTGGTATCACGTTGTCGGCATACTCAATTCATCTATGAGGGCTGAGTTGTTTGTTAATGGTTTGTCTCGGGGAGTAGGAGATGCCATAGCTGATAACAATGCTGCATTGTTCCTCAGCAGCCCTGTCAGGCTTGGAGGAGGTGTAGCTGGTAGATATTCCAAAGTAAACATAGGTGAAGTCAGGGCCTATTCCCGTGTCTTAACTGCCCAAGAAGTATCGGAACTCTATTTATCTACCAGATGGAGGTATCAGTGAAGCCCGACAAGCTGTTTAAAGCCCCACCCCACCCCCAACCCGCCGTCTGGTCCTCCGAGCTGCGCATAAAAGACCCCACCGGAGCACGCAAGGTAAAGCTCGACAAGCTACTCTCACTGCTGAAAAAGGAGAAGCTCGATGAGAGTGTATTGCGAAGCAGTTGAAACCGTAGCCGAGGAGGAGGGCGAGTTTGCCCGCATCGACGTCACCGATTACACCAAAGCGGAGCGGGAGCAGATCCTCGCAGCGCTCAAAGACCTCATGCCCGGCTGCGCTTATACCGAGCGCCGCTGTTTTCACGATGAAGGCAAACCCTGTAATTCAGTGGTGATATAAATGGCCGATCCGCTCGCTGGCTTTCATCCCATCCTCGCTGCTGCCTACGCCGTGGAGGCACCGGATGTCAACCGTACATTCGTCGTGGGCTCGGATGCTACCGGCGCCCAGGTGTCAGGGTCCGCCATCACCCAGGCCGATGTTGACCTGGTCGGCGAGCGCATGGACGCCCACCACAACCCCGCCATACCCACCGCCACCGTCGCCACCACTGTAGCGGCCGCTCAGCTCGCCAAGGCACGCCTGGACGGCGCACAGTCGCAGGTTACCATTCCCCCGCATTGCGGCCTGGAGCTGTGGGACGTGCTCGCCGTCACGGATACCCCCGGCAACCAGGCCGAAGTCCTCTACCGCGTGTCCGGTTATACCCTGGACTATGACACCCGCAAAGGCCTCTACCAGCATCACATCGATCTGTGCGAGGTATGAATCGTCCCGGGCTTACACGAGAAATCAGAGATTGCCGGTCAAAAGGAATTCTTTGACGCGCTTTTCCTTGATGACCTTTATAGCGAAAATGATCAGTATGGCAAGACCGGCCAGCTCGGGCAGGTAGGCGTGGGGCTCTGTCATAAGGGTATAGAACCAACTTCGCACCATGTCGAGAAACGGTACGCCCGGGCCCCTGCCAAAGCCCGGACTGATGAACGGCCAGAAGAGGGTGACGGGATCCATCCACATGGCGTCCAAGATGAAATGCATGAGCACGCCGAAGGCGATGCAAAAGCCCCAAAGCGCGTTCTTCCAGCGGTAGATAAATATTCCGAACAGGATGGTCATAACCAGGAAGATCATGGTGTGCAGGAAGATCCTGCCATTGGCGATGACCTCGCCGAAGATGATCCTGCCCAGGGGCTTGTCCACGATGTCGGGCAGAAGCGACCCCAGCAGTATGAAGCGGTAGTCCAACCTGAATGACGGCCGCTTGACGGCCTCCTCCACCACTCGGGCCGCTCCCAGCGTGATACCTGCATGCGCCAGCAGGTACATCAGCGCGTATCCAGGCCTGTTTTCATGAAGATTATTATAGCTCTTTTACTTCGGGCGGGCGCACCTGAAGATACGCACTTACAGTGTGCCCCTACGGTGACCCGGAGGCTGGACTAAGCCGAATCTTGAGAGGATTGAAGTACTGCATCCGGATGGACTTTTAAACTGGTCGGGGTGGTCGGATTTGAACCGACGACCACCTGAACCCCATTCAGGTGCGCTACCAGGCTGCGCTACACCCCGTGTCTGCGAAACGAAAATATGTTATCATATTCAGGCTTCGGCGGCAATGTGAGTTGCCTCGATTTTATTTTATTGATGAGAGGTTTCTGAATTGGCTGGAAAACACCGCAAGGAAAAGATCACCAGGTCCCCCTCCAAACACCAGGTCTCCAAGTGGGAACGGGAAAAACGGCTATCGAGAGTCATAGGAATCTTCACGGGCGTGATTATCGCCGTTGTGCTGGGCATCATCGGCTACTGGTTCTACAGCGAGCAGGTCATGCCTTATCAGCAAACCGTGATCAAGGTCAACGATAAGTCATACAGCATGGACTATTTCATCAAGATGCTGGACTACTACACCAAAGGCCAGTCCGACGAAATAACGAAGGTATATGCAGACGTGGTGGCACAGGCCATACCGCAGAGCCAGATGATCCTCGAAGGCGCGCCGGCGGCCAATATCACGGTCAGCGATGATGAGATAGACAAGGCGCTGGAGACGATGAAGATGGACAGGGATGACGTCAGCGTCGACATGGCTAAAACTATATTCATCACACGCAAATACTCCGAGCAGCAGTGCATACCCAACCTGCCGGGTCCGGTGGACCAGGTGGAGGCGCAGGCCATGTTCCTCGAAACCAAATCCATGGCGGACGACCGCAGGCAGAAGCTTCTGCTGGGCGATAATTTCACCACTATGGCCGGCCTGCTCTCGCTGGATCCGGTTACCCAGGGGAAAAAGGGCTACCTGGGATGGGTACCCAAAGGTTACGAGGATCTGGCACTCGGCACGCTCAAGGACTCGGCCCTTAAAAACCTGCTTTTTAAGCTGGACGTGAATTCTATTAGTGACCCCGTCTACGACGGGAACATGGAAAAACCCTTCGGCTACTGGGTGCTGGAGGTTCTGGAGACGGACGCCACTAAAGGCGTGCATGCCAGGGGTATACTCTTCTCCTCCAAGGACGACGCTGAAACGGTGAGGACCAGGCTGGTCAACGGCGAAAGCTGGGATGATCTGGCTAAACAATATTCCCAGCACACCAGCAAGGATAAGGGCGGCGACCTGGACTGGATCGTGCCGGGCATGGATAAAGACCAGCTCGGTCGTATCCTCAGCACGCTGGAGGTAAAAAAGCTAAGCCCCGTGATGCGCGATGACTCCCTGAAGACCAGGGGCGGGTACTGGCTGGTACAGGTGCTCGACAGGCAGGTGCGCCCGCTGGATGACAACATCAAACAACAGCTCGCGGAGGAGTGCCTGACCGCCTGGATGCAGGGACTGATGAAGGAAGCCAAAGTCGAGAATTTGATGGACCAGAAGCAGAAGGACTTCGCGGTGAATAAGGTAATTAAGAACAGGAGTAAATAGGGTTTTGCATAAGAAACGCCCCGTCAATATAGGCCTTCTGGGCATCGGCACCATCGGCGCCGCTGTGGCCAAAGGGCTGGTCGCCAGAAGCCAGCTACTGGCACGGCAGGCGGGCTGCCCGTTGACCCTGAAGGCGGTGGCTGAGAAGGACGTATCCAGGCACGGATCGGCCGGACTCGACCGCGCTATCTTCTCGGAGGATTACAGGCGGGTGGTCTACGGGGCCGATATCGATATCGTAATCGAGCTGATCGGTGGGGAATACCCGGCCTTCGACTATATTAAAGAAGCGCTCGCCAACGGCAAACACGTGGTCACGGCCAACAAGGAGGTCATGGCCAAGCACGGCGCCGAGTTGCTCTCCATCGCCAAGGAGCACCATGCCGGGCTGCGCTTCGAGGCCAGCGTGGGCGGCGGCATCCCGCTCATCTCTCCCTTCCAGCGCGACCTGGTGGCCAACGATATCCAGGCCATATACGCCATCGTCAACGGAACCACCAACTATATCCTCACGCGCATGGCCCGCGACAGGCTGGACTTCAACCTGGCGCTCAAACAGGCGCAGAAGCTGGGCTACGCCGAGGCCAACCCGGTTAACGATATCGGCGGCCTGGACGCTGCCTATAAATTGGCCATCCTGACCTCGCTGGGCTTCGATATGGACGTCAATTTCGACGAGATCTACTACGAGGGCATATCACGGCTCAAGCCGCAGGACTTCCGCTACGCCGAGGAGTTCGGCTACGCTATCAAGCTGCTGGCCATAGCCAAGCGATCTGATAACCTGGTGGAGGCCAGGGTGCAGCCCGTCCTCATCCCGGCCGAATCGCTGCTGGCCAAGGTGGACGGCGTCTACAACGCCATCTACGTCTCGGGCGACCTGGTGGGCAACGTGCTCTTCTACGGCCAGGGCGCCGGGCCGTCACCGACCTCCAGCGCCGTGCTGGCGGACGTCATCAATATCGCGCAGAATATAACCGCCGGGCGCGACAACGCCCCACGCTTTATCCCTGAGAAAAAATCGGGCATCAAGCCCATGTCGGATATACAGACGCGCTACTATTTCCGCATGAAGGTGCAGGACAAGGCCGGTGTGCTGGCGCGCATCGCCACTGTAATGGGGGACCACTCCATCAGCATCTCGTCGGTCAAACAGCAGGAATCGGACGCCTCCACCAACACCGCGGAGATCGTCATCATGACCCACCCGGCACGCGAAAGCGGCGTGCAGGAGGCCATTAAGATCATCGACAGGCTGCCGGTGGTCAAGGAGATAAGCAATTTCATCAGGGTGGAGGCTATCTGACTATGATTAGAGGAGTATTGAGCCATTTCAAAGACTTCCTGCCCGTCACGGCCAAAACGCCCATGATCTCGCTGGGCGAGGGAGATACTCCGCTGGTCCGGTCGGTCAACCTGGCCAGGGAGCTGGGCGTGGGCGAACTGTACTTTAAATTGGAGGGCTGCAACCCCACCGGCTCTTTCAAGGACCGCGGCATGGTATTCGCCATGGCCAAGGCCATCGAGGACGGCAGCCGGCAGGCCATCTGCGCATCGACCGGCAATACCAGCGCCTCGGCCGCCGCCTACGGGGCGCGCTTCGGCCTCAAGGTCATTATACTGGTGCCCAAGGGCAAGATCGCCATGGGCAAGATGGCGCAGGCCATCGCCTACGGGGCCGAGATCATCGCCGTCGAGGGCAACTTCGACCAGGCGCTCAAGGTTACCCGCACCCTGGCCGACAAATACCCTATAACCCTGGTCAACTCGCTCAACCCCTTCCGCATCGAGGGGCAGAAGACCGCCTCGTTCGAGATAATCGAGGACCTGGGGGGGGCGCCCGATTACCTCTTCATACCGGTGGGCAACGCGGGCAATATCACGGCCTACTGGAAGGGCTTTAAGGAATGGAAGGATAAGGGAAAGGCGGATAAGGCGCCTGTCATGATGGGTTTCCAGGCCGAGGGCGCAGCGCCAATTGTGAAAAACATGATCATCGAGGCGCCGCAGACCATTGCCACTGCCATCCGCATCGGCAATCCGGCAAGCTGGAAGCAGGCCGTGGCGGCCAGGGATGAATCGGGCGGGCTGATCGACAGCGTGACCGACGACGAGATACTGGCAGCTTATAAGATGATGGCCGGCAGGGAGGGCGTGTTCGGCGAGCCGGCATCGGCTGCGCCGCTGGCCGGCTTGCTCAAGATGATCAGGCAGGGCAGAAGCTACAAGGGAAAAAGAGTGGTATGCATCGTGACCGGCAACGGGCTCAAGGACCCGGACATACCCGTGCGCTACGTGGAACCTTTCCCCGAGCTGCCGGCTGACCTGGCCGCCATTGAGAAACACCTGGGTCTGAAGGGATAATCAGCGCTTTCCAAAAGGAGGGTTGAGGCCATGCTGAAGGTTGTCGGGGAGGATATAGGGGCTTTCTATCACCACTATCCCAGGACGGCTGCCATTGTCACTGTCAACCACCAGGGCAGGAAAAATGCTATGGCCGTGGCCTGGCACTGCCCGGTGTCTTTCAAACCGCCCCTCTACGGCATTGCCGTCGCGCCAAAGCGCTTCACCTATAACATGATAAACGGCGCCGGGCAGTTCGGCATCAATTTCATGCCGTTCGATAAGGCGGAAACCATCGCCGCCGTGGGAGGCAGCAGCGGCAGCGACAGCGACAAGTTCACGCGGTTCAACCTGGAGGAGGACCACGCTATCAGGTCGGAGGTCCCGGTGCTCAGGGACGCCTATGCCGCCTACGAGTGCGTGGTCGACGACAGCAGGGTCTTCGGCGACCACGCCTGGATCATCGGCCGGGTAGTGGCCGTGCACGCCGACGGTGAGGTCTTCAAGGCCGACGGCACGCTGGACCTGGCCGTGCAGCAGCCGGCGCTCTACCTGGGCAACGAGATCTACTGCGCGGTCGATAAAGGCAGCGCCAGGATTCTGGAAAGGGAGAAGTTCGGCAGCCGCTGAGGGTTTCGCCGGATGACATAATGATAGATTCGGATAGAATCAAAAAAACGGCCAGGGAGTTCATCGAAGCCATCGGGGACGACCCTTCGCGCGAAGGGCTGGTGGATACGCCCCAGCGGCTGTCCGAGATGTACGCCGAGCTTTTCTCGGGCATCGACATGGACGCGCGTGAGGTGCTGGCTACGGGCTTCTCGGCCGGGCACCACGAGATGGTCATCGTGCGGGATATCCCGTTCTACTCTATGTGCGAGCACCATTTCCTGCCCTTTTACGGCGTGGTTCACATTGGCTACATACCCGATGCGAGAGGATGGGTGGTGGGCGTTTCTAAGCTGGCGCGGGTGGTGGAGATATACTCACGGAGACTGCAATTGCAGGAACGCATGACCAAGCACATCGCCGATATCATCATGGAGTCGCTCAAGCCGGATGGTGTGGGTGTGGTGATACAGGCGGAGCACCTCTGCATGGTGATGCGCGGCATCAAAAAGCCCGGCAGCAATGTGATCACCTCGGCCATGCGCGGCGTCTTTGAGAAGAGGGCGGTCACACGGGCGGAGTTCCTCTCACTGGTGCAGGGCCGGTGATCTCACTCGTGCCGCAGCGATTCGATGGGGTCCAGTCTGGCCGCCCGGAAGGCGGGATAGGTGCCTGATACGATGCCCGTGAGGATGGCCACCAGCAATGCCATCAGCACGATATCCAGCGATATGGGCGCAGAGACAGGCATATTGTTCATCATCTGACCTGTGATCGCCAGCGAGCCGGCCCCGGCCAGCCCCAGGCCCAGGATGCCCCCGGAAAGGCTGAGCAGGGCTGATTCCACCAGGAACTGAGCCAGTATGTCGCGGCGCCTGGCCCCGATGGCCTTGCGTATGCCGATCTCCCGTGTGCGCTCCGTGACCGATACCAGCATGATATTCATGATGCCGATACCGCCCACCAGCAGCGAGATGCTGGCCACGCTGGCTAAAAATACCTGGAACACCGCCATAGACTGGTTCATGCGCTTGAGTATCTCCTGCATGTCGATGACATTGAAATCGTTCTCCTCGCTCTCCCTGATATGGTGGCGCTGGCGCAGTATCTCGGTGATCTGGTCCTTGGCCGTGTTGATGACGCCGGTGCTGGCCGCCTCAACCACAATGGTCTGGACCGGGTGACCCTGCGGGCCGGACTCGACGCCGAAGTGAGTCTGCATGGTGCTGAGAGGGATCATAATGAAGCTGTCGGCATTGGTGCCCATAAATCCGCCGCGCGGCTCGCAGGTGCCGATCACGTCGAACTTGCGCCCGCCGATGCGCACGGTTTCACCAATGGGTTCGACCGCGCCGAATAGGTCCTTGGCCGCCTGGTCGCCCAAAATAGCAACGCTGGTATCCCTGCGTATATCGTCGTCGTTGAAGAAGTTACCCTTGGCGATTTTGTAGTTCAATATCCTCTGTATGTCCAGCGTGGAGCCCATGACGTTGATGGTCCGGACCTGGTTGCCGTAAACGGTCTTGAGCATCTTGGAATACAAGGGGGCCACGGCCGCCACGGCCGGCGCTTTGTTGATGTTGGTCAACGCCTCGGCATCCTCCTGCGTAAGGTTCCCATCGGGTCTGACGCCTATAACCTGCCGCGTAGATGCTGAGACATAGATGGCGTTGGCGCCCATGTTCTCGAAGATCGTGGTCATATTTTTCTGCTGGCCGCGCCCGAAGGAGACCAGGAAAACCACCGCGCCCACACCTATGACGATGCCCAGTATGGTGAGGAAGGAGCGCAACTTATTGGAGATAATGGCCTGCCACGAGGAAAGCAGGTATTCCAGGAAGCTCAACGTGCTTTCTCCTGAACGATGCTGCCATCGCGCAGGTAGATAGTGCGACTGGTGTAGGAGGCGATGTCTTCCTCGTGTGTAACGATCACGATGGTGATGCCTTTCTTGTTCAGATCCTTAATGAATTCCATGATGCTGTGGCTGGTGCGTGTATCCAGGTTGCCGGTAGGCTCGTCCGCCAGTATCAGGGGTGGGTCGTTGACCAGGGCGCGCGCTATGGCCACCCTCTGCTGCTCTCCTCCCGACATCTCACTGGGCTTGTGGTGGGCGCGCTTGGCGATGCCTACCGCCTCCATGGCTTCCATGGCCCGCTTGCGCCTGTTGTGGCCGGCGCTGTAAATAAGCGGCAATTCCACATTCATCACGGCGTCGAGCCGGGGCAGCAGGTTGTAGGACTGGAAGACGAAGCCGATCTTCCGGTTGCGCACTGCGGCCAGCTCATCGTCACTCATGCGGCTTACGTCAATGCCGTCCAGCTCGTATTTTCCGGCGTTGGGACGGTCCAGGCAGCCCAGCATGTTCATCATGGTCGATTTGCCGGAGCCGGAAGGCCCCATGATGGAGACCATCTGGCCGGCCTCGATGTCCAGGCTGACGTAGTTGAGCGCGTTGACCTGCACGTCGCCTATCTTGTAGATTTTAACGATGTTCTCGAGGTGGATCATAGGCATGGCGGTTCACCTTTAAATGCAGCGGTTACTTGATCGCTTCGATCAGGACCGTTTCGCCTTCCGTTAAGCCCGAGATGATCTCGGTGTTCTTCTTGTTCTGTAAGCCCGTCTTCACCGGCCGCTTCTCCGTCTTGGCGGAGGAGGCGTCAGTGACAACGTCCACCCAGTAATCGCCTGCCAGCCCCTTGATGGAGCGGTTGGGCGCCTGCAGCACGTTCTTTCTCTCGCCGGTGATGATGTCGGCGGTGGCCGTCAGGCCTCCTCGCAGCCCCTCGGTGTTCTCATCACGGTCCATGTATATCTCCACAGGGAAGTTGACCACGCCGGATTGCAGGCTGCCGAAGGGGGATACGAAACGCACGCTGCCCCTCAGGTCCCTGCCCGGAAGGGCGTCGACCTTGATGATGGCCTGCTGTCCCACCGACACTTTGGTGATGTCGATCTCGTCGATGATGCCTTTCATTCTGATGGTCTTGGTGTCCACCAGGTAAACCGCCGGCTTGGCGGAGTAGTCGAACTGAGAAAGCTGATCGTTGACCTTGACATCGACCGCCACGATAGTGCCGTCGAAGGGGGCGATGATCTCCGTCTTGAGCAGCTCCTGCTTGGCCTTGTCGAGGTTGATCATGGCGGTCTCGATAGCTATGTTGTAGTTGCGCAGCGTCTGGGGGTTGAGCCCGGCGCGGTAAAAGGTCTCTCCCTCGTCAAGTATCATGTTGCTCATGAACAGGTCATGCTCTGCCATGCGCAGCTTCTCGGAAGCCTTGACGCGGTCGAAATCATCCTGGTACAACATATCCTGGACCTGGGAGAGGGAATCCAGCACCTGCCGCGAGATGGCCAGGGAGGTGGAGGTGTCCGGGTAGGTGTAGGTCCCGGGCAGGCGCGAGTTCTGCTTGACGATGGTGTGCGTGTCCTGCAGCTCGGTGGCCATGCCGTCCAGGGCCTGCGACACTGCGGCGTAGTCCCCGGCCTCGAGCAGCTTTTGTACCTCCACAAGGCCGGCGATCTGGGCATCCAGCGTTGCCACTATCTTATCGAGCTCAGGGTAAACCTGCACCGGCTGGTTGAGCATGTCGTCGTACTGCGTCTGGAAGGTGTCGAGCTTGGGGTCGGCGTAAACAGACCTGGCGGCTTCCATGTCATACTTTGCCAGCTCGATATTGGAGGCGGCATCGGGGTACTTGCCGGCGGACAGGTAATCACTGGCCTTGACTATCTCATCCTGCGCCTGCTCGAAGCGCATGAGGGCGGTGGCCATACTGTAAAAGGTAGGGAAGTGCGGGCCGCAGCAGGTCTGCACCACGCTATTAATAGACTGCTCCAGGGCATACTGCGCCGCCTTTACCGTCAGCAACTGGCTGGTATTATCGAGCCTGGCCAGCAACGTGCCGGCCTTGACCGGCTTGCCTTCGAGCTTGTATCGCTCGGCGGGGATGTCCTTGACCGTGCCGGGCGTGCCGAATTTAAGCTGAACCTGGTTGGGCATATCAAGGTTGCCGTCCGAAGAAACCGAGAGTATCAGGTCGCCGCGGGTAATGGTGGACATCTGGCTGGGCAGGATCTCCTTCTTCTGCTGCGCGCAGGACGGCAGTACCAGCGCCAGCGCGGTGACCAGCGTGAGGGCCAGTATAATTCTCTTACTCATAACAGGTTTCTCCATCTCAATACTACTTTTATATCGGGGCGGCAACCTTCGAAGATTCGTGTAATTTTACATCAGGCGGAACGGTCAAGTAAATATATGCCTGCGGGTCTAATCGATGGCCTCTACGTCCCAGTTGCCGTTTATCCACACTCCTGTGATGTCCTTCACGGGCAGGCCCCATGATTTCACCAGTTTGAGGCAGTCCCTGACCTGGCGGATGTGATCCTCCCTGGACACGGGGTCGCCGGCGCAGTCATCATGCGCAGCGACCAGTATGATCTGCGAGCCGTGAGCGTTGACCGATATCTTGATGCGGGACTTGATCGACTCCACCTGGTCGGGCCTGCCCTGCGACAGCATTTTATCGGGGCCCGGCTCGGTGATCATATCGATGTAATCGAGGTCGTATTTGTTTTTCATCCAGTTGATCAGCGGCAGTTGAACGCGGCCGTCCATGCAATTGATGGCTGTGCCGAATTTCCCTTTGTGCATCTGTGTGTATCCCTCCGGTATTGTTGTTAGGTAAGCTGGCCGCTGATACCCAGGTAGGCGAAATAGATGGCGAAGACCACTATGGTCACCAGCGCCACGGCTACCGCGAAAATGACCACGCGGAAAACCTCGAATTTTTTGCCCAGGAATCCGCCCAGCGACAGCGTGAGGCAGGATAAAAGCACGGCGGCGAAGATGTAGGTCATGATCTTCGGATCAGGCATAATTCCCTCCTGGCTATTTATTGATTATTTTGTCTGCGATCAGAAGCAGGGCGATGAGGGCCGCGCAGATGATGATCAGCGTGACCCAGAACATCGGCCTGGCCGTGAAGCCGGCTGCGCCGGCGCCAGTCCTGCGCGCCGGTGGCGTGCCGTCGGCAGCCTGCTGCCCGTATGTTTTCTGCGCAGCAACCGGCCCGGCGGCTGTTGCGGCAGGTACGGCAGTGGGTCCCCAGTTGAAGATAGTGCGGCAGTTCGGGCAGTTGGGATAGCGGTTGTTCAACGGGCTGCCGCAGACCGGACAATTGTAAACAAAGGCCTGGCCGCACTCGCTGCATTCGGGCTCTCCCAGCGCGTTGAGTGTACCGCAGATAGGACATTGAAAACTCTGGATCATAATATTCGATTTCTCTGCATCAAAACCTGCGGCTATTGCGCCAGCGTGATAAAGTAGTAGGCTGAGTACACGGCATAGCAGACCACCGCCACCAGGGCGATCACCCCGGCAAAAGTGACCAGCTTGCCCGGGCTGGTTTTCTTGCCCACGAAGGCGCCCAGCGCCAGGAGTACGCAGAAGCCCAGTATGCTGAACAGGACGATGGCCAGCGACTGTGCATTAGGCATTTAACCCTCCTCTAAGGCAGACGATTGATCTATTCCCCCAGGATCTGCAAAATGATCTCACGCGACCTGGGGCGGTTGTCGAAATCGATGATAACGATCTGCTGCCAGGTGCCCAGCGTCAAACGCTTGTTGATAAAAGGTATGTTGATGGAAGGCCCCAGCAGCGAAGCCCGCACGTGCGAGTGCCCGTTGCCGTCGCCCCAGGCTTTGTTATGCTCGTAATTCATCTGCTCGGGCGTGATGCGCTCCCACATTTCTTTCATATCGGCCACCAGGCCCGGCTCGAATTCCACGGTCGTCACCCCGGCGGTGGAGCCAGGTATGAAAACTGTGACCACGCCGCTGTTTACCCCGGAGTTATTTACCTCACGGGCGATCTCCGGGGTAACGTTGATCGTCTCGCCCCGGCCGCCGGTGCTTATCTGTATCCTCTTGCAACTGACAGTCATAATCTAACCTCCTGCCATATTATATCCTTTATATCGAAAACAGGGCCTTCCCTGCAAACCCTCCTCATGCCGCGCACGGTACTGATGCTGCAGCCGTAACAGGCGCCGACCCCGCAGCCCATGCGCACTTCGAGCGAAACCTGCACCGGCCTGGACCCGATGCCCGGGACGGCCGCCACCTTCTCCAGCATGGTCTGCGGCCCGCAGGCAAAGACCTGGTCCGCCCGCTCCAGGTATTCCGGCAATATATCAGTCACGAGGCCTTTCCTGCCCGTGCTGCCGTCATCGGTAGTGAATATGCAGGTTGTCCCTGATGGTAACATATTTTGAGGCAATATACCTGCCGCACTGCGGGCTCCCATCAGCAGGATCACCTCCCTGCCCTTTGATACAGCCTCCCCGGCCAGGAAGCTCAGCGGTGCTATGCCGATCCCGCCCGCAACCAGCAGCAGCCTGCAAGACCCCGCCGCGATGCTGAAACCGTTGCCCAGCGGCCCGATGACATCCACGCTATCGCCTTTTCTCAACTGCGACAGCCAAATGGTACCTATGCCCTCTGCCCCGCCCTCGGCAGCTACGCCAACCTGGTAAAGCAATTGTACACGGCCGTCAGCGGATACGCCATGTATGCTGATGGGGCGGCGCAGCAGGCTATTTTTACCGCATTTGAGCATGAGGAACTGGCCGGGCAGGCCGGCGTCAGCAATGGCGGGCGCATCGAGCTGCATGAGGAAATAGGCCGCGCCCGGGTAGCTCAGCACCCGGTCGTTCGATATCACCCCGGCCTTAACCTGTTTCATAAGTTACTCAACAATCGATGATGTAAGGGCGTACCTTCAGGTGCGCCCCTGCATAATAATACGTCATTGCGAGGAGCCGCAGGCGACGCGGCAATCCAGTGTGCCGCGGTTCCGGACAGCAGATTGCTTCGCTCCGCTCGCAATGACGGGTGGGGAAACGCTCGCAACGATATGTTACTCATTTAATATCCGCGTGATAATCCTGCAGCGATTTCACAACGGGCCTGTGCTTCTGGTAGGCTTCTATACCGCGCACCGCCGCCGCCGCCGCCGCCAGCGTTGTGATATAGGTTACCTTATACTTGATGGCGGTCTTGCGGATATAGGAATCGTCGTATTTGCTGAGCTTGCCGCTGGGAGTGTTGATCACGAGCTGTATCTCACTGTTCATGATGCCGTCGATGATATTGGGCCGGCCTTCATGCTGCTTGTTGATCACCTCCGAGTCCACTCCGTGTCCGGCCAGGAAGTCATGCGTGCCCCTGGTGGCCTTGATGCCGAAGCCGAGGTCCCTGAACTGTTTTGCCACGTTGAGGGCTGTGGGCATCTCCTTGCTGTTGAGGCTGAGCAGGACGGTGCCTCCCTCCGGCAGGCGCTGCCTGGCCCCCTCCTGCGCCTTGTAGAAGGCCATGCCGAATGAATCGGCCATGCCCAGCACCTCGCCGGTGGACCTCATCTCGGGACCGAGCACCGGGTCGACCTCGGGGAACATGTTGAAGGGGAAGACGGCCTCCTTGACCCCGTAATGCGGTATGATGCGATGTCTCAGGCCGAGCTCCTTAATCTTCTTGCCCAGCATGAGCTGCGTGGCGATGCGGGCCATGGAAACGTTGCAGACCTTGGATACCAGGGGGACGGTCCTGGATGCCCGGGGGTTGGCCTCCAGGACGTACACCGTATCCTGCGCGATGGCATACTGCATATTCATGAGGCCGACTACTTTAAGTTCACCGGCTATTCTAGCCGTATATTCGTTAATGGTTTTCATGTGCTTTTTGGCTATGCTTACCGGCGGGATGATGCAGGATGAATCTCCGGAATGTATGCCTGCCAGCTCTATATGCTCCATGATGGCGGGCACGAAGGTGTCGGCGCCGTCGGCTATAGCGTCGGCCTCGGCCTCTATAGCGTGCTCCAGGAACTTGTCGATGAGGATGGGACGGTCGGGCGTCACCCCGACAGCCGCGCCGACGTATTCCCGCAGCATCTCCTCGTCGTGCACTACCTGCATGCCCCGCCCGCCCAGGACGTATGAGGGACGCACCATGAGGGGATAGCCGATGCGGGCTGCAACGCTGATCGCCTCCTCTATGTCGATGGCCATGCCCGACTCAGGCATGGGTATTTTCATCTCGATCATCATCTCCCTGAACCGGCCGCGGTCCTCGGCCAGGTCTATCACTTCAGGCGTTGTGCCCAGTATCTTCACCCCGCACTGGCTGAGCTCACCGGCGATATTGAGCGGGGTCTGGCCGCCGAACTGCACGATCACTCCCTCGGGCCTCTCCTTTTCATAGATGCTGAGCACGTCCTCCACCGTAAGCGGCTCGAAGTAGAGCTTGTCGGAGGTATCATAATCGGTGGATACGGTCTCGGGATTGCAGTTGACCATGATGGTCTCGTAGCCCTCGTCCTTCAGGGCGAAGGCGGCGTGCACGCAGCAGTAATCGAACTCTATGCCCTGCCCGATGCGGTTAGGCCCTCCTCCCAGCACCATGACCTTCTTGCGGCTGCTGCTCTGCGTCTTATCCGGGGCGTTGTAGGTGGAGAAATAATAGGCCGCGTTCTCCACACCGCTCACAGGGACGGGCTCCCAGGCTTCCTTCATTCCCAGCGCCAGCCTCTGCCCGCGGATATCTCTCTCGGGTATGCCCAGTAGCTGGGCGAGGTATTTGTCGGCAAACCCATCCTTCTTGGCCCGCCTGAGCAGGTCGTCGGGCAGGGGATGGCCATTAAAGGCCAGCACCTCTTCCTCCAACTCGACCAGCTCTTTCATCTGCTGGATGAACCATTCCTTGATATAGGTCAGCTTGTACAGGGCATTTACACCGGCGCCCTTGCGCAGGGCCTCGTACATGATGAACTGGCGCTCGCTGGAAGGTTCCTTGAGCATATCCATCAGCTCGCCCAGCGTTTTACTGTTGAAATCCCTGGCGAATCCCAGGCCGTGACGGCCGGATTCGAGGGATCGAATAGACTTCTGCAGGGCTTCCTTGTAGTTCTTGCCGATGCTCATAACCTCGCCCACGGCGCGCATCTGGGTGCCCAGTTTGTCCTCCGCGTCCTTGAATTTCTCGAAGGCCCAGCGGGCGAACTTGACCACCACGTATTCGCCAGAAGGGGTATACTTCTCCAGCGTGCCGTCGCGCCAGTAGGGGATCTCGTCCAGCGTCAGGCCGGCCGCCAGCTTGGCGGATATCAGCGCGATGGGGAAGCCGGTGGCCTTGGAGGCCAGCGCCGAGGAGCGCGAGGTGCGCGGGTTGATCTCGATCACCACCACCCGGCCCGTTTCAGGATCATGGGCGAACTGGATGTTGGTGCCCCCGATGACGCGTATGGCCTCCACGATCTTGTAAGAATAATCCTGCAGCCTCTTCTGCAGCTTCGGGTCTATGGTCAGCATGGGGGCCACGCAGAACGAGTCGCCGGTGTGCACACCCATGGCGTCGATATTTTCGATAAAACAGACTGTGATCATCTGGTTTTTGGAATCGCGCACTACCTCGAGCTCGAGCTCTTCCCAGCCGAGCACGGATTCCTCGATCAGCACCTGGCCTATCAGACTGGCGGCTATGCCGCGGCCTGCCACGGTGCGCAGTTCCTCTACGTTGTAGACCAGTCCGCCGCCCGTGCCGCCCATGGTATAGGCCGGCCTCACTACTACCGGGTAGCCCAGTTCGGCCGCCACACGCTCGGCATCCTCGATGGAGTAGACTGCCTCGCTTTCAGGCATCTCGATGCCCAGCCGGTTCATGGTCTCTTTAAAGGCTATGCGGTCCTCGCCGCTGCGTATGGCTTCGACGTCCACGCCGATCACCTCGACCCCGTATTTATCCAGCACCCCCTCCTTGGCCAGCTCAGAGCTGAGATTAAGACCCGATTGTCCTCCCAGGTTGGGCAGCAGCGCATCGGGCCTCTCCTTCTCAATGATCTTCTCCATCATGGCCACGGTGAGCGGCTCTATGTACGTTATGTCGGCCATGCCCGGGTCGGTCATGATGGTGGCCGGGTTGGAGTTGACCAGCACGATCTCGTAGCCCAGGCCTTTAAGTGCCTTACAGGCCTGCGTGCCGGAGTAGTCGAATTCGCAGGCCTGGCCTATGATGATGGGACCCGACCCGATGATCATGATTTTCTTGATGTCGTTTCTTCGCGGCAAGGATGACCTCCTCCGTATAATATTTCAGTCAGCTTAAATACGCGTTTACCGGCTTGATGTCGTGGGTTTGCCTGCTGTGCGTCAGGGCTTTCAGCCCCGCCGCCGTCATGGCCTTTTTGGTCGTTCTCATTTAAGCTATCCTGAGCGAGCTGTGGCGGTAAGCAAAACGTCCGCCGCTGATGGTGGCCACAACCATTCCCTTTAATTTACATCCGTCGAACGGCGTGTTCTTGCCTTTCGACAGGAAATCCTTGACGTCCACCGTCCACTCCCTGTCGATATCGAGCAGGGCTATGTCGGCCCGCGCTCCCGGCTGCAGCGTTCCCGAGGCGTTTTTCAGTATACGCGCCGGGTTTACGGTCAGGCAGGCGATGAGGGTATTCAGATCGATCTTGCCTGTGTGCACCAGGGACATGAGGACGCCGAAGGCGGTCTCGAAGCCGCTGATACCGGATGCGGCATTCTCAAATTCGCAGAGCTTGTCCTCCATGGTATGCGGAGCGTGGTCCGTGCCTATGGCGTCGACCGTGCCGTCCTTTATACCCCGGATGAGCGCGTCGATGTCGGCTGATGTCCTCAGCGGAGGGTTCACCTTGGCGTAGGTATCATAGGCCAGCGAGGCGCCCGGGACGTCCTGCGCTTTCATCACCCGCTCGTGCGTGAGGGTGAGGTGGTAGGGTGTGACGTCGCAACTTACACGCAGTCCTCTGCTTTTAGCGTCGCGGATAAGCTCCACCGAGCCACTGGTGCTGATGTGCGTGGCGTGCAGTCTCGCGCCCGTCAACCGGCACAGCGCGATGTTGCGCGCCACCATTGTTTCCTCAGCGGCTGAAGGTATGCCTTTGATGCCCAGCCTGGCGGCTACCCAGCCGTCATTCATATGGCCGCCCTGCGACAGATCGAGGTCCTCGCAGTGTTCGATAACCGGCAGGTCGAGTACGGCGGCGTTCTGCATGGCCAGAGACATGAGGCGCGAGCTGCCCACCGGGCTGCCGTCATCGCTGAAGCCGATGCACCCGGCGCCGGCTAACTCGGCCATGTCTGCCAGCTCCCTGCCCGCCCTGTCTTTGGTCACGCAGCCCACCGGGAGGATGGTGATGAGCGGGGCCTCTCTGGCGGCAATGTCTTTGACGTGGCCGACCGTGGCGGCGTCATCCAGCGGCGGCATGGTATTGGGCATGCAGCACACGGTGGTGTACCCGCCGCGCGCCGCTGCGGAGGCGCCGGAGGCGATGGTCTCTTTATTCTCGCAGCCGGGCTGGCGCAGGTGGCAGTGAAGGTCGATAAAGCCCGGGCAGACTATTAGTCCGGACGCTTCGATAACCGTGGCGCCGGAGGCGTCAATTCCTTTGCCCGTTTGCAATATTACTCCGCCGGCAATAAGTATGTCCCCGCTCTCATCCCGGCCGCCGGCGGGATCGATGATGCGGGCGTTTTTCACGAGGAGGTTGTTCTCTTTCAACGGTTCTTTACTCCTGCGATCAGGTACAGCAGCGCCATGCGTACGGCCACGCCGTTGGTGACCTGCTGTTCGATCAGGGACCTCGTCCCGTAGGCTACTTCGTGGCTGATCTCGGCGCCCTCGTTCATGGGGCCGGGATGCATGACCAGGACGTCCGGCTTTGCCCTTGCCAGGCGCCGCGCGTTGACCTGGTAACCCTGTATGTATTCGCGCAGTGATGATATCAGCCCGCTTTGCTGGCGCTCCTTTTGCAGCCTCAGCGGCATGACGATGTCGGCGTTCTCGAGCGCTATATCGAGGCTGTGCTCGATGGTGACGTGGTTGAGGGCGCACTTTTCCAGCATCTCGGGCAAGCCGAGAGGTAACAGTGTGGGAGGCGCGCACAGCACCAGCTTCATGCCGTAATGGCGTGTGCCCCAGATATTGGAGCGGGCCACCCTGCTGTGCATGATGTCGCCGACAATAATAGCCTTGCGGCCTTTCAGGTCGCCGAGCTGTTGTTTCATAGTGAAGATGTCCAGCAGTCCCTGCGAGGGGTGGGCGTGGCAGCCGTCACCCGCGTTGATGATGCTGGTGTCCAGGTGCCGCGCGGCGATATAGGGCGCCCCTGAGCTGGGATGCCGCATGATGATGGTGTCCACTTCCAGTGCCTGCAGTGTGCGCAGGCTGTCTATCAGCGATTCTCCCTTGGTCACACTGCTCCTGGCCGAATCCAGGCTGATGGTATCGGCCCCCAGGTACTTGGCTGCCAGCTCGAAGGAGGCGCGTGTCCTGGTGCTGGGCTCGAAGAACATGGTGGCGATGGTCTTGCCGCGAAGCGTGGGCACTTTCTTAACGTCGCGGTCCAGTATCTCGACCATGCCCTCGGCTATCTCGAATACGAGGTCGGTCTCCTCCCGGCTGAAATCATCCAGGTCGAGCACATGCCTGTGCCTCCATAAATCTATGGAGAGCTGGGGCAGCGTTCCACGCGTGGCTGCGCCGGGCCCAGGTTCACTTTGGCTCATTCTTACCTCCCTCCGTCCTCATAACCGTAACTTTGTCCACGGCGTCGACTTCGCTCAGGTATACCTGTATCTCCTCGTTGCGCGCCGTCGGTATATTCTTCCCCACGAAATCGGCGCGGATGGGCAGCTCGCGGTGGCCCCGGTCGATCAGCACGGCGAGCTGGATAGTCTCGGGCCTTCCCAGGTCTATCAGCGCATCGAGGGCGGCCCGGATGCTGCGCCCGGTGTAAAAAACGTCGTCCACCAGTATCAGTTGCTTGCTGGTGATATCAAAGGGCACGTAGGTCTGCTGGACAACGTGCTTGAAGCTCAGCGAAGAGACATCGTCGCGGTAAAGGGTTATATCCAGCGAGCCGACGGGGATGTCGACCTGCTCCATGCCGCGGATGATCCGGGCCAGCCGCTGGGCCAGCGGGACGCCGCGCGTCTTGATACCGACAAACACGATATTGGTGGCGCCCTTGTTGCGCTCGAGGATCTCGTGAGCAACGCGCACCAGCGCCCTTTCGATATCGGAGGAATTAAGCAGTATTTTTTCGGGCATTAAAAAAACCCCTTGCCCGTGCTGGCAAGAGGTCTGTTACAAGCACATGTGCCCGTACCGGAGTTGCGGCGGAGTAACTTCATCATTCCCTTGCCAGCCTCACTGGGCTGACTTAAAGGTTTATTTCCTATTATTATATCACTGCCGGCGGGGATAAATCAATTATTAGATTGATTGGCGCCGAAAAGGTGGTAATATTATTCAGCATGGCTGATCAAGGCACACCGATGCCGATAGCGTCAAGCAGACGCTGCCGAACATCCATGTTTACATAATATTACATACTGGAGGGTAAAGTGAAATTTGAGGCCAGGCCAGGCAACGTAAGCAACATCGCAACTGATGCGGTTGTTGCCGGGATATACGAAGGGGAAGAAGTCGCGGGTGGGGCTGCTGGTGAGTTGAACTCGGCCCTTGGAGGGATCGTAGCGGAGCTTATCAAGTCCGGTGAGGTGAAGGGAAAGCTGAACGAGCTGCATGTGCTGCATACACTGGGAAAGATACCGGCGCGATTGGCGGTGGTGGTTGGCATGGGCAAACGGGGTGAATGGGATACCGACAGGCTGAGGGACCTGGCGGGTGAAGCCGTGCGCGTCCTGCGCAAGCACAAAGCAAAAACAGCAGCCCTGGCGCTCTGGCAAGATGGCGCCGGCCTGGAAAATGCCGAATGGGCCGGTGCGGTGGCCGAAGGTTGCCTGCTGGGGGCCTATTTATACAGGCGCCATATGACAAAGGATGAAAACGGGCATGAGATCGGGGAGGTCGTCCTGCTTGAAAATAATGCCGACGCGCTTGGTGCGGTCGGCCGGAGCCTGGAAAAGGGCAGGATTACGGCCGGCGCTGTGATGATGGCGCGCGACATGGTCAATGAGCCGGCCAACCATATGACCCCCTCACATATGGCGGAGATAGCCGGGGAGGTTGCCTCCAGGCACGGGTTGAATATAACGGTTATGGACCGCGCACACATGGAGAAAGAGAAGATGGGGGCTCTGCTGGGCGTGGCGCGTGGAACGGCCGAGCCACCTAAATTCATTGTGCTGGACTACCGGGGCGATCCGTCCAAAAAGGAAGTTGTCGGCCTGGTGGGCAAGGGGCTGACCTTCGACTCGGGCGGTATCTCGCTGAAGCCGCAGGAATTCATGTCGGACATGAAGGGAGACATGTCGGGCGGCGCGGTGGTAATAGCGGCCATGGACGCCATTGCGCAGATGAAAATGGCGGTCAACGTGACCGCGCTTATACCGGCCACAGAGAACCTCCCCGGCGGCAGGGCGCTCAAGCCCGGGGACGTGCTGAAGGCGTCCAACGGCAAGACCATCGAGGTGGTCAACACCGATGCGGAGGGCAGGCTTATACTGGCCGACGCGCTGTGCTACGCTGTCAGGAACGGGATCAGCCCCATCGTCGACCTGGCCACTCTGACGGGCGCCTGCCATGTAGCCCTGGGTGATTTATATGCAGGCCTCTTTTCCAATGACAGCGTATTGGCCGGCCGGTTGATCAAGGCCGCCGGCGAAGGCGGAGAGAAGCTGTGGCAGTTGCCTTTGCCCGAGGAATACAAAGAGCTCAACAAGAGCGAAATTGCCGATATAAAGAACTCCGGCGGCAGGTATGCTGGAGCCATCACGGCCGCCCTCTTCCTGCAGGAGTTCGTGGGTGACGCGCCCTGGGCTCACATAGATATAGCCGGGCCTTTTATGGCGGACAAGACCAGGGGGGTGCTGGTGAAGGGCGCGACGGGCTTCGGCGTGAGGACGCTGGTCCGGTTCGCAGCAGGTTTGAGCGATAAATAGGAGGTTGATCATGAAGATAAAGTGGTTCGGTCACTCGTGCTTCCTGCTGACGGCGGGAGACGGAGCGAAGCTGCTGATGGACCCCTTCAAGTCTGAAAGCCACCTCAGCTATAAACAGGTCAGTGAGAAAGTTGATATGGTCACGGTCAGCCATGAGCACGCTGATCACAACTGCACCGGCGCCCTGCCCGGCAGGCCTGAGGTGGTGAAGGGGAATGTCGAGATGGCTATTAAAGGTATAAAGGTATAAAGGTTAGAGGTATCAGTGTTTCCCACGACGACGAAGCGGGGAAGAAGCTGGGCAACAATACCGTATTTTGTGCCGTGATTGATGATATAAATGTATGTCATCTGGGGGACCTGGGCCACAGACTATTGGATGATCAGCTTGCCGCCGTGGGCAAGGTGGACGTGCTGCTTATCCCGGTGGGAGGGGTATTTACCATCGACGTAGAAACAGCCAACGCGGTGTGCGCAGATATCAAGCCGCGCATAGCCATACCCATGCATTACAAGACGGACAAATGCCAGTTCCTGCAGTGGAGCGCGGAAGATTTTGCTAAGGGCAAGAAAACAGTTAAGAGACTGGCCGGCAGTGAATTTGAGATAACAAAGACTAGTCGGCCGGCTGAATTTGAAGTGATACTGCTGCGATACGCGGACTAGCCGTCTCAGTCGGGCTTTGTGGTCAACTTGCCGTAGGCAGCCCTGGCGGCCTCCGACTCGGCTGTCTTTTTGGTTTTGCCTGATCCTACGGCCAGCAGGACTTCTCCCAGCGAGACGGATACGCAGAATATCCTGTCGTGGTCGGGTCCCGTGGCCTCGATTATCTCGTATTCGGGAAGCGTTTTGAACTCCGCCTGGGTGAGTTCCTGCAGCAGCGCCTTGAAATTGGGGCTGTACTTTCCTTCTTTAATGGCCTGAATGTCCTCTGCAAAACCGCGCAGGATGAAAGACCTGGCCGCGTCGAAGCCCCGTTCGAGGTAGATTGCCGCTGTCAGGGCCTCGTAAGCGTCCGCCAGGTTGTTGCGTTTACCCCTCCCTCCGGACGCATCTTCGCCTTTGCCCAGCAGCAGATACTCTCCGAGCTTGAGCTGCAGCGCCTTTTCGGCCAGCTTCTCCTGCCGGACCAGGGAGACCCGGATCTCAGAGAGTCGCCCCTCCGGCAGACCGGGAAAATCGCAGTACAGCTTCTCGGCGACGATGAGGTTGATCAGGGCGTCGCCCAGGAATTCCATGCGCTCGTTATCGCAGGCATTACCCGCCGGGTTCTCGTTGATATAGGAGGAATGCGTAACCGCCTGTTCGAGGATGGCCGGGTTATTGAAACTCATCCCGAGGGCTGACTGCAGCTTATTTAGAGAGGCCAATTCGGTTGTCTCAAGCTCCCGCGGATATCAGCTGAATTCTTCCTGTGCCAGTCCCGTGATAATGATGGAAGGCAGCCCGAAGATGGGGAAGACCAAACATGAACATATGGACCCCGCCAGGGCCAGTCCCCATATCCTGCGCTGCAGTGCGTACACTCCGCCTATGATCGATATGATGCCGATGAAGACCAGCACGAAAGGTACCGCAAAGAGCCGGGATATAATTTGCTCTGTCTGCTCAATGATAATGGGGTCGACGTTCATGATCTCATGCATGGTGCGGAATAGGGAGGTGAGCACCACGAAATACACACCGCCCACCATGCCGATGGCGCCTGATACGATGTCGAGTATGCCGGCCATAGTAGGTTTCCAGGTAAGTTTCATGCTATGCTATTCTCCAGGTAGAATTTGATAGTACACTAAATAGGTATAACTAATTGTAGCAGTCACTGTCAAATCCGGGATTCGATCGGCCGTCATGGGCAACTCGTAGCGCTGCCTGGATTATTCAAGTAATAAAGGAGATGGGAATATGTTGATAGACAGTCCGGGCAAGATCAGTGACGGGCTTTACATGCTCGGTTGGAAGCAGAGCCTGGTGTATCTATTGCAGGGGCCAAAGTCCATGATTATCGGCGGCGCCATGAGCTGGATCGTCCCGCGGCTCGAGCAGCAGTTCAAACAGTTCGCGATCGACTCTAATAGTCTCGAGTACCTGGTAATCCCTCATTCGCATTTCGACCATTTCGGGGCCGTGCCATATCTTAAGAGGCGGTTCCCACGGATAAAAGTGCTGGGGACCCAGGCTGCAGCCAGGATACTTTCAAAGGAGAAGGTCATCAGTTACTCGGAGATGGTCAACAAGTTGATGATCGACACCTACAAGCTGCAGGAAGAGTACGGGAGGATGAACCTCAAGATCGATGCCGTAACCATAGATCAGGTTGTGGATAACTCCACCATCATCAGCCTGGGAAACGGCCTGGAAGCGCGGTTCATCGAGACACCGGGTCATTCGCCCGGCGACGTCACAGTGTATATACCGGGATTGAAGGCGATCTTTCCCAGCGATGCTGTACCCTGCCCGATTGGCAATATTAATAATCTGGCGCGCCCCTCGCCGCAGTTCGATTTTACCCTGTACAAAGAGTCGATCGACAGGTTGCTGCCTTTGGACATCGAGATATGCTGTTTCGACCACTATAGTGCCGTAACCGGGGCTGACGCCAGGCAGGTGCTGCTTAATGCGGTGAAGCTATGCAGGGAATACCAGGATCGTATCGTGGAGCAGTACCGTTTGACCGGTGACCTGGAGCAGGTGGCGGCGAAGGCGGCGAAGGAAGCATTGGAGTTTGAAGGCTTCGAATTCCTCAACGAGGAACTCATGATGCCGATATCCCGGGCCGAGGTGCGCAACGTGCTGAAATCGGCGGGTTTGTTGGGTGGCTGAGGCGTCAGGTTTACAGGTTTGCCTGAGACAGAGCGGCAATGTTATAATTTTGGAACTCTGGGGATTAGTCTAGCGGTAGGACAGCGGACTCTGAATCCGTGAGCCCTGGTTCGAATCCAGGATCCCCAGCCATTTTTGTGGCGCATTCGTCTAGGGGTTTAGGACGCTGCCCTCTCAAGGCAGAGATCACCGGTTCGAATCCGGTATGCGCTACCAAATACTCTTTTCACCATTTTCATAGCTAAAATGGTATTATTCATACAGGCATGGTAATTATAGATCTGGTTGAAGGAGGTTATAATGCTCACCGTTTCAGAAGCTATAACTCAGCGGAGGAGCATTCGCAGCTTCCGCAGCGATCCGGTATCAGATGATGTCATTATGGCCATGCTTGAATCCGCACGGCTCGCGCCATCCGGCAGCAACCGCCAGCCCTGGCGGTTCATAGTTGTGACAGATAAAGACGAGAAAGCAAAGCTGCGCAAAATATGTTTCGACCAGGCCTTTATCGAAGAGGCGCCTGTGGTGTTCGTTTGCTGTGTCGACCTCACCGCGTATGCCAGAGCTGCGCGGGAGAAACGTTCCCAGGAGTTTATTGACTATGGCGTACTTGAGACGCTGTCGGGCTATTTTGCCGACCCGGCGGTCCGCGAACTGTTTTTAAACGCTCCGGATACCGACTTGAATATGCACTTCATGACAGCCATGGCAAATACCTACATTGCAATTGAGCACATGGTATTAACCGCAACAGCACTGGGGCTGGGTTCCTGCTGGGTGGGAGCAATAGGCAGCGCCGAGGAAATGAATGCGATTTTCCATCTCTCCCCGGCTACATTCGTTGTCGCCGTGCTGCCGGTGGGACATCCTGCCAAGGTCCCGCCGCCCCGTCCGCGCATCTCCTTGGATTCAATTCTATTGCGGCCTTTGCACAACCGGCCCTGATCAGGCTGGAGCTTTGTTATACTACCTGTGTATATTTGATGGAGGGGAAAAACTGAGATGCCGCAGGTCAAAGCAGGCGATGTCAACCTTTATTGCGAGGTCAGCGGGGAAGGTCCGCCGCTGCTGCTGATCAACGGCTACGGGGACCATGCCGGACACTGGTTCTGCATGCGGCCGGTGCTGGAACGATGTTTCAAAATAGTAACCTTCGACAACCGCGGCGCAGGACGCAGTGATAAGCCGGATGTTCCGTATACGATGAAGATGCTGGCAGGCGACGCGGCGGCGCTGCTTGATTCTCTGTGCATTACGAGGGCGCATATTTTCGGCGTCTCCATGGGTGGCATGGTGGCCCAGGAGCTCGCGCTGGGCTATCCGCAAAAACTCAATAGTCTGGTGCTGGGATGCACGATACCCGGAGGGATAAATACGGTCTACCCGGATCCCGAGGTGCTGGCGTTCCTGCTCGATGGCGACCGGAGTAAACGTCTCTCTCCTGAGCAAATGGCCCGTGAGATGTGGACTTACACCTGCACGGCTGCCTTCAGGCAGGCACACCCGGAGGTGGGAGAGGAATATGTAAGGGTCACGACGATGTTCCCCGCGTCGCAGCATGGCCTGCAGCGGCAGGGCGACGCTATCGCAGGACATGACGCTTATGACAGGTTGCCCGGCATCATGACGCCTACGCTGGTGATCGCCGGCGTGGAGGATAAGCTTGTCCCTCCACAGAACTCAATAAATCTGGCAGAGCGTATTGCCGAAGCGAAAGTCGTTTTACTGGAGAAGGCCGGACATGGCTTCTTCTATGAAGCTGCAGAGAGGGCCGGTAATGTCATTACTGACTTTTTGATTGCAGTACCCTAACGGCGTATTCTATTAAGGGTGATATCCTATGGATACTATTCTTAATTTGCTCAGAGATTTCGGCCTGACCTTCGTCCCGCTGTTCGTGGCGATGGACTCCATCAGCACTGTTCCCATACTGCTATCGCTTACTCATGATCTGGCCGATAAAAAAAGAAACAGCGTGATACGCAACGCCCTGATTACCGCGCTGGGACTGGGCCTCATTTTTATAGTGGTGGGGAAAGGCATCTTTATTTTCCTGGGCATCACGGTTAACGATTTCCTGGTGGCTGGCGGGCTGATACTATTTCTTCTCGGCGCCAAGGAGCTGGTGGTGGGCAAGATGTTCGAAGCGCAGGCTGCCGCAGGCGAAGACGTGATAGCTATAGTGCCGCTGGCGACGCCGCTGGTGGTAGGTCCCGCCGTGCTTACCACTCTGCTGATCCTGACCGACCAGTATCACATTGTGATGGTCACGTTTTCGTTTATAGTAAACCTGCTGATATCATGGCTGCTATTTGCTCAGGCAAACAGGCTGGTCAGGGTGTTGGGGCATGGAGGGGTGCTGGCGCTATCCAAAGTGTT